>TARA_R110002050_G_scaffold139189_3_pt1 | contig 18968 bp, 12 predicted proteins | sample TARA_R110002050 | Tara Oceans TARA_R110002050 (sample SAMEA4396988) | marine metagenome | biome: Polar Biome; feature: [DCM] deep chlorophyll maximum layer (ENVO:01000326); material: water (ENVO:00002006), including particulate matter (ENVO:01000060) such as... | depth 25 m
ACAGGCAAACTAAACCCTTCAGAGGATGCTGGTGTAGCAGGTTTTGCAGGAAACTTAGTACTAACCATCATAATTGCAATTGTTGCGAGTTATGCCATCATATTAATTTTTCAACGTATTAAAAGTCAGGCAAAACAATTTTTACTCATATCGGTATTACTGCTACTATATGCAATTGGAAAAAAGATGCACTTATCCTCTTTAATTATAATCCTCATATTCGGTTTAATTGTAAAAAATGTAAACTTATTTTTTCCTGGGAAGACAAAAATTTTCTTGGAAACTGAACGGATGCAACAAATATATCATGAATTACACATAATAACCTTAGAAACCGCATTTGTTGTTCGCACCTTCTTTTTTGTGATATTCGGAATCACAATCGTGCTTGCAACCTTATTAAGCGTTAATGTAGCAATAGTGAGTTTACTAATAATAGCCTCTATTTACTCAATACGCTTTATTGTACTTGTTATCTTTGTCGGCAAAGACATACTTCCACAACTATTTATTGCCCCAAGAGGATTAATAACCGTATTACTTTTTTACGCGATACCCATGGAAGCTCAAGTAGAAGGATTCGAATCGGGAATATTGTTATTTGTAATAATCGCAACAAGTTTAGTTATGACGTGGGCTATGATTCGTGACAAACGCAAAATGGGAACCCTGCTAGATGAAATAGATGAAGAAATATTAGAACGCAATTTAGCTGAAGATGCATTACGTGCTTCTGAAATAGAATCAGCAAACGGCCATAGTATTGAAAAAACGCAGCAAACATCGAAAAAAGACCCTATTTGATATAAAAATAGAATACGAAATAACCTAAAAAGGGTTGTCTTTTTTAAGTTTAATTAGTACTATTGAGGACCAAACGAGGCATGAACCTCGACCTGATCGCTATGAGCTTCAAGCTGATTATTGTTCATGCTATCTACTTCTTTTCTAAAACGAAGAATCATAAGTGTATCTAATTGCTGATCGATACTATCTCGCAAAACCCTCCAGTTAGTGGAATTCATTTTTTTATTGTACTCCATTATTTTATTGAACCTATCTAAATTATAACGGTTCGCTTTCCATGCATGCGCAGTACTTTCTTCGTGCTTTAAATCTTGTAGGTAAAATCCAATGCCAAATCCAAGCAACACAACAATCAATAAAATTTTTAAAATTTTTGGAGAAAGATTCATAGGTCAAGTTATTAAGGGCACTAAATTATGACAAAACCACATCGAAATGGTTTCTTTTCCGATAAATTACTAACGTTATTAGATTAAATGTACAAAAATACTGATATAATAGATAGCCATTTCTTCTTGTTAACATTCAGAACAAATCTCAACACTCCACTAACTTAACGAATGTTTGGGCTGTTAAAAACAAAAATCCCGACATCACATGATATCAGGATTTTCTTTGTTCTCATTAGTTGGCCCACAAGGACTCGAACCTTGAATGACGGTACCAAAAACCGGAGTGTTACCATTACACCATGGGCCAATACCTTCTAAGAGGGTGCAAATTTAAAACAATGTTTGGTTTCACCAAACATTTTTTAATGTAATAATAAAAAATAGTGCTTTTACCCTGTTAAAGGTTTATAAAAATAGTACAAACTTCTCTATATTAATTAGTAAATTCGCGACTTAGGTTTAACCCAAGCTTCATGTTTTCAAAGAACTACCACAAGTGGGACACCATATTAGGATGGTCCGTATTTTTCATAGCCCTTATTACATACTATATTACCGTAGAACCCACAAATAGTTTTTGGGATGCTGGCGAGTATATAGCTACAGCCGCAAAGCTGCAGGTAGGACACCCACCAGGAGCTCCTTTACTGCAAATGATAGGTGCATTTTTCTCTATGTTCGCCTTCGAACCTAGTAAGGTTGCCATGATGGTGAATTTAGTATCAGGCGTTTCAAGTGCATTTACCATTTTATTCATGTTCTGGACAATTACTAACCTTACCAGAAAACTTATCGATAAAGATGGTCCGTTTACCAATAGTAAAGCGATAGCTGTTTTTGGTAGTGCATTTGTAGGATCTCTTGCCTTTACCTATTCAGATAGTTTTTGGTTCAATGCAGTTGAAACAGAGGTTTATGCAACGGCAAGTTTCATCATGGCCTTATTATTATGGCTAGGCTTAAAATGGACTGATAATTTAGATGATCCACGTGGTAACCGATGGATTATTTTAATCTCGTTTGTCGTAGGCCTTACTTTCGGTATTCAATTTATGGGCTTCTTAGCCATACCGTCTATAGGTCTATTGTATTATTTTAAGACCTATAAGGAGACTACAGTTAAAAATTTCCTGCTAGCCAATATCATTGTTATAGCAATTTTAATGTTGGTTTATAAATTCTCTCTTACTTACGTCCTTCAATTATTTGGATGGGGAGAAGTGTTTTTCATCAATAGCATCGGATTACCCTTCAATTCGGGATCTATCATCATCGGCTTAGTATTCATTGCTACTTTCTATTTTGGCTTGAATTACACTCGTAAGAATAATTTTAGAACCGGTAACACCATCGTATTATGTATGATGTTTTTATTCCTAGGATTTTCATCATGGTTAATGTTACCAATTAGAGCAAATGCCAAGGTAGTTATCAATGAGAATAATCCAGAAGATGCAAGAGCCCTTTTAGCATATTACAATAGAGAGCAATACCCTGGTGTAGATAGCCCTGTATATGGTACTTATTATTCTGATATGTTTGCAGCTGCTGGTGAAGACCAAGATGGCAAACCTAAATATGAAAAAGATTATACGCTAGGTAAGTATATTGTTGTAAACAAATTCAAGGATGCAGTTCAGGGTCCTAATCCAAAACATCAAGGTCTACTACCTAGAATGTGGAGTTCACAGAATGCAGAAAACTACATGCGTTATTTTGGGGCGTTAGATTTTAGAATCACACAGCCAAATCAAGAATTAAGACAAGCAGCTGAGCAGATTAAAATAGGTTTTGCTAATGGTGAAATTGGTGCAGACCAATACATTAGTTTTCTGAAACGTTTTGATGAATATATAGAAGTTCAACCACCGACTGTTTGGGACAATATTAAATACATGGTTGAATTTCAATTCAATTATATGTACCTACGTTATTTCATGTGGAACTTTGTAGGTAAGCAAAATGACGTTCAAGGACGTTACAACGATAATGGAAATTGGCTTAGCGGTATAAATTTCTTAGATAGCTGGCGTTTAGGCAGTCAAGATAATTTACCGAGCGATATTAAGAATAACCCTGGTAGAAATACGTACTTCTTTTTGCCGCTATTATTAGGTATAATTGGGATTGTTTTTCAAGTTTCAAAAGACAAAAAACAATTCTGGGTATTATTGATTTTCTTTCTTTTCACAGGTTTGGCAATTCAATTTTACACCAACCCTGGTATATTTCAACCACGTGAACGTGATTATTCCTTAGTAGGCTCATTCTATGTTTTTGCTCTTTGGATAGGTTTAGGCGTATACGGGCTTTATGACAGTTTTAAAGATTGGATTACTCCTAAAATTCTAGCTCCAGTTGTGGTTATTGTCACCCTACTTGCTGTACCTACGGTAATGGCGGTTCAAAATTGGGATGACCATGACCGATCTAATCGTTTTACGGCAAACTCTTCTGCCAAAGCATATCTAGATTCTTGTCAAGAAGATGTGGGAGCCATACTTTTCACCATTGGTGACAATGACACCTTCCCTATTTGGTATGCACAAGAAATAGAGCATTATAGAACAGACGTACGTGTAGTTTGTACGAGTCTTTTTGAAACAGATTGGTACGTAGATCAAATGAAGGTCGCTGCATACGAAAGTGCTCCTATTCCTTCTCAAATTTCACATGAGAAATATAGATGGGGCTCACGAGATGTGTTATATCACCAAAGTATCACCGAAAATAGATGGCCTATTAAAGATTTCATTAATTGGATAGATAGCGACAAACCTAGAACAAAGCTCAAATATCTTTTTGAACAAAATGGGGCTGATTTAAGTCAGTACTCAGAGGACACTCAAAATATGGTGTATTATCCTACTAATAAAATAAGGGTTCCTGTTAACAAACAAAATGTATTAAGTAGTGGTCTTGTTAAAGAAAAGGATGCAGGTTTAATTGTTGATTTTATCGACATAGATTTACCTGGTGCCATCACCAAAAAGAGTATGATGATGTTAGATATTTTGGCCAATAATGATTGGAAAAGGCCATTGTATTTTTCTGGAGGTAGTTTTGATGATGCAGAATATCTATGGATGAAAGATTACCTGCAATTAGATGGCTTGGCGTACAAATTGGTTCCTATTCGTACAGAACGCCCGAATGCTTTTGAATTAGGCCGTATTGATACCGATTTAATGTATGATATTGTTAAGAAATGGGATTGGGGTAATGCAGGCGGTGATATTTACCATGACACGCAAACACGCATACAAAGCGTGTCTTTTAGAGGCAATTTAGCCCGATTGATGGAAGCATTGATCAAAGAGAATAAAATGGATAAGGCTAAAGATATTATTGAAATATCATTAACAAATATGCCAGTTGAAAAATTCGGGTATTATACGCTTATAGAACCATTTATCGATGGATACTATAAAGTTGGTGAAAGCCAAAAAGCGCGTGAACTTTTCGAAACATTGAAGAAGAAGTATCAAGAACGATTAGAATACTATGCCTCAGTAAGTTTAGATGAACAATACAGTAGCATCGATGACATTATCGCCGATATGGAAGCCTATAGACGTAATATTGATATAATCATCGCGAACGATACTGAAGAGATGGCTGAAAAAGAAACTTTAATATTTAACGAGTATATAGATAAATTTCAACATTTCTATAAAGACGAGGATGATATGGCGTTACCAGAGGGCGGCGGATTAGAATCTGACCCAGATATGATAGATACATTACCAGATTCAGATACCATACAGACAGACAATACAAATACAGACATATTACAGGACACTGTTGGTATAAAGGCACAACAATAAGCTTTGGGCGAAAGCCCAAGGCTATACTTAGCTAATCGAATTTATTTAGGAAAGTTAAACGTACTCCTTAAGAATACCAATAAGGGTATTGGCATCTTGCTCACCGCTTTGGCGCCATACCATTTCACCTTTTTTGTAGATCATTAAGGTTGGTAGACCTTTAACACGTAAAGCTTGAGAAAGCTCTTTATTTTTATCTACATCAATTTTAATAACCTTACCTCTATCGCCTAGAGCTGCAGCAACATCTCTCAATACAGGATGCATTGCAGTAGACTGTTCATTCCACTCTGCATAAAAATCGAGAAGAACCGGCACTTGTAAATCTATAAGCTCACCAAATTTGGACATATAAAATGCTTTACTATGTTAGCCAAATGTAATAAAAATTGTTAAAATACAACCCTAGCCGATACATTTGTAGGCTTCTAAAAGGGTTAAAATCATGTTAATGCCTTTTTTCGCAATGTAATGACAGTAATTTCCGGCCATATTCCAACTCTTCCTGGATATCCCAAAAACCCAAAACCTCTATTTACATTAATAAATTGCCCCATTTCCTTATAAATACCTGCCCAATAAGGATATCTCCATTTTACAGGGCTCCATTTGATCCATCCCGGTATTTCAATACCAAATTGCATCCCATGGGTATGCCCACTTAAAGTCAAATGGTAATGATATGAATCTTTGATTACTTCCATCTCCCAATGAGATGGGTCATGGCTCATTAGTATCTTAAAATCATTCTCGTTGATTTGAGAAGCTGCTTTTTTTAAATCTCCGGCCTTTTTAAATCCACCCTTACCCCAATTCTCAACTCCTACCAAAGCAATTTTATCACTTCCTTTCTTTAAGTATCGATGTTCATTAAGTAATAAATCAAAACCCATTTCTTTTTGTAACACTTTTAGGTCTTCCAAATTTTGACTCTTAATCTCCTCAGTCTCCCATGGTATATAATCTCCATAATCATGGTTACCTAAAACAGAAAACTTACCATCTTTAGCTTCTAAGGTTGAAAATAAATCTGCCCATGGAAGCATTTCTGAAGTCATATTATTTACCATATCACCTGTAAACAAAAGCACATCACTTTTTTGCTTATTGATTAGATCAACACCGTACTCGATCATTTTTCTATCATCAAAACTGCCGCTATGAATATCTGAAATTTGAGTGATTTGATAGCCATCAAAACCATCAGGAAGATCATCAAACTCTAAAGTATATTTTAAAACCTTAAAGTTGTATTTACCTTTATACATGCCGTAAAGAAGCGCACCAAAAGGTATTGAAGCTATACCAAGAGCAACTAAACTCAAAAATCGCCTACGTGCCGGCAGACCAAATTCTTTATCTACCCCATAAATTTTATGATAAATTCCGGAAGTGATTCTATATAAATCTTCAGAAAATAAAAAAATAATGGTAATAATATTGAAAGTAAGTATTGTCAATAAAAACCCAAACGCATAGCTTTTAGGCACATTTAAAACTCTACTAGTATCATCACCTACCGTAAACTGATATACAAAATTGACCATTACCGCAAACGAAACAATAATGTATAAATAAGACCACCATGGCTGCTTAGCAATTGTTTTTAATGCTTGAATTACATAAAAACCCAGTGCTATATAAACCAAGATGAAAATAATCCAACGTGTCATAGATTCTTTTTCGCAAAGATATCCGTATAAAAGTTTTATAAGAGCTCATTTGCATTTTATTTAACCTTATCCATCACTGCCTTGATTTTCTCGAACTGCGTAACCACTAAATGGTCATCACTTAGAAAACCACCTGTATTCATAGAAATCAGTGGCGCATTAGACAAAGTTTCAGTCATTGCCGTACCCGATAAATGAACAACATTAAAACCCTTATTCTTAAAAAGTTCGACGTTGCTTGAATTGATTCCTGAACCGGGCATTATTTGAATACAAGAATTTTGCTGCTTTAAATCAGACAATAAATCAATACCTAAGCGTGCAGACTTTTGCTGACCAGAAGACAAAATATAATCTATTTCTAAATCATCTAATTGCTTAAGGGTTCTTAATGGGTCTTTAACCCAATCAAATGCCCTATGAAATGTAAACTTTAAATCACCCGAAGAAGATCTTAATTTTCCTGTTCGTTCTACATCCAAAGTAAAACTTTTAGTGAGCACGCCAGAAACGATTCCTTCAAATCCTAGTTCCTTGCATAATGCGATATCAGCCAACATAATATTAAACTCCGCGTCAGAATACGTAAAGTCACCACTTCTTGGACGAATCAAAACATGTACAGGAATTTGCACCTGATTTTTTACTGCTTTCAACAATCCGTAAGATGGGGTTAAGCCCCCTACCGCCAACTCACAACACAACTCAATGCGATCTGCACCAGCACGTTCAGCAACTAAGGCAGATTCTAACGAATTTGCACAAACTTCTACTAGCATATTCTTATATTTAGGGTTGTTAAAAGTAAAGAACCCAACCCATGAAAAGAAGAAAGTTCCTTAGAAATTCTAGCACAGTAGCTGCAGGAATAATGTCAGCTCCTTTGTTAGCATCATACACTGAGAAAACAACTTCGAAAGAAATAAATTCTGCCGGAGTTTTACCTATCGCTATTTGCACATGGGATTTCGGTAATGCGACCGCCAAAGCATGGGAAGTATTAAAAAATGGCGGCACCTCATTAGACGCAGTTCACCAAGGCGTTATGGTCGAAGAAAACGATTTAAAAAATAGTACCGTTGGTAACGGTGGCAGACCTGACCGTGATGGCAATGTCACCTTAGATGCGTGCATTATGGATAAGGATGGAAATTGCGGAGCTGTTTTAGCAATGCAAAATATTGCGAATCCAATATCCGTGGCTAGAAAGGTAATGGAAGAAACACCGCATGTTATGCTTGCCGGTAAAGGAGCAGAACAATTCGCTTATGAGCAAGGTTTTGAAAAAACAGATTTATTGACCGAAGAGTCAAAAGAAGCATGGTTAAAATGGAAAGAAACCTCACAATACAAGCCCATAATAAATATAGAAAATCATGACACCATAGGCATGTTGGCTATTGACGAAAAGGGAGATATCTCAGGAGCCTGTACCACTAGTGGCATGGCCTACAAAATGGCCGGTAGAGTTGGAGATTCTCCAATCATAGGTGCCGGATTATTTGTGGATAATGAAGTTGGCGGGGCAACCGCTACAGGTGTTGGTGAAGAGGTTGTTAGAACCGTTGGTAGTTTTCTTATCGTTGAATTAATGAGACAAGGAAAGTCACCACAAGAAGCATGCGAAGAGGGCGTAAAACGTATTATTGCAAAAAATAAGGATAAACAAGATTTTCAAATCGGGTTTATTGCCATTAATAAAAAAGGAGAAACAGGTGGTTATTGTATTCATCCTGGGTTCACATATAGAACGTATACCAAAGATGGCCATATAAATAACCCCTCGGATAGTTATTTAAAAAGTTAGGTTAGTTTGACTTAGAAAAATTTTAATGTCTAACCTTAAGACAAATCCATGGGTTAATTTCTCTTTCAATTTGTACTTTTAAACCCTCAAATTTAATATTCAAAAATGGCAGATCAAAAAAGACTCTTCTTACTAGATGCATATGCATTGATATTCCGTGGCTATTATGCCTTGATAAAAAATCCTAGAATCAACTCTAAAGGCATGGATACGTCTGCGATAATGGGATTCATGAATTCATTGCTTGATGTAATTAGAAGGGAAAAACCAGACCATTTAGCTGTATGCTTTGACAAAGGTGGAAGTGTAGAGCGTACAGATATGTATGAAGCTTACAAAGCAAACCGTGACGCAACACCCGATGCCATTCGTATAGCGATACCTTATATTCACAATATTCTGGAAGCGATGCATATACCTAGTGTAGTATTAGAAGGCTGGGAGGCAGATGATATAATAGGTACCTTATCTAAACAGGCAGAAAAGGAAGACTACAAAGTATTTATGGTAACCCCCGATAAAGATTTTGGACAATTGGTTTCTGAAAATATATTCATGTACCGCCCTGCACGTATGGGTAATGGTATCGAGATATGGGGAATTCCAGAAATTCAAAAACGTTTTGGCGTAGAGCGTCCAGAGCAGGTTATAGATTACCTAGGTATGATGGGCGATGCCAGTGATAATATACCTGGTCTACCAGGTGTTGGCGATAAAACCGCCAAGAAATTTATTGCTGAGTTCGGTAGCATGGAAAATCTTTTAGCTAATACTGACAAGTTGAAAGGAAAAATGAAGGAAAAGATAGAGGAGAACAAGGAATTGGGCATCCTCTCGAAAAAATTGGCAACTATTTGTATTGATTGTGACGTAACCTTTAATGCATCAGATTACGAGCTTTCAACCCCTGACTTTGAAAAGGTTCAAGAAATATTTGAAGAGCTAGAGTTTAGAAGGTTAAAAGATCAATTCTTAAAACTGTTTTCTAATGAAACCGCCGAAACTGTCACACAAGTAACAGGCACACCAACCGGTAAAAACCAAGAACAAGATGCAGGATCCGGTCAGTTTTCACTTTTTGGAAATACTGGTGATTCTCCTGCAACCATTAAAGACTTCTCAAGCAGACAGACAATTACGGATGTTGCTCATGTTTACCAAAGCGTCGCCTCGGGTTTGGCTATGAAGTTGTTTATTCAAAATTTGATGAAACAAACATCTGTTTGTTTTGATACAGAAACTACAGGATTGGATCCTTTAACTGCAGAATTAGTAGGAATTGCTTTTTCCTGGGAAGCCACTAAAGGGTTTTACATACCTTTTCCTGAAGATAAAGACGAAGCACAAGCCCTTATTGAAGAACTACGCCCTTTCTTTGAATCTGAAAAAATTGAAAAAATAGGTCAGAACCTTAAATATGATATCAAGGTTTTAGACAAATATAACGTTGATGTAAAAGGACCTTTGTTCGATACCATGTTAGCACATTACCTTATCAATCCTGATATGCGCCATAATATGGATGTTTTAGCGGAAACCTACCTTAACTACACTCCCATTTCCATTACCGAACTCATTGGAAAAAAAGGTAAGAACCAGTTGAATATGCGAGAAGTTCCCGTAGAAAAACAAACGGAGTATGCCGTAGAGGATACCGATATTACTTTTCAATTGGCTCAACATTTTAGACCAGAACTAAAAGAAGCCAATACAGAAAAATTATTTCATGAAATTGAAATTCCATTATTACGGGTATTAGCAGATATGGAATTGGAAGGCATCAATCTAGATAAAGAATTTTTGCATTCACTTTCTTCCGATTTGAACAATGATATCGCTGCACTTGAGAAGAAAATCTATGAGGACGCTGGCACCGAATTTAATATTGGCTCACCAAAGCAGCTAGGTGAAATCTTATTCGACAAGCTAAAATTGGTTGAAAAGCCTAAGAAAACGAAAACGGGTCAGTATTCTACTGCTGAAGATGTATTGTCCTATTTAGCAAAAGACCATAAAATTATTCAAAATGTATTGGATTACAGGGGTCTTGCTAAATTGAAAAGTACCTATGTAGATGCATTACCTGAACAAGTTGAACCATCAACGGGTCGTGTACATACAGACTATATGCAAACAGTTGCCGCTACAGGTCGTTTGAGTAGTAATAATCCCAATTTGCAGAACATTCCTATACGAACCGAACGCGGTCGCCAAGTTCGTAAGGCATTCATCCCAAAAAATAAGGATTATACTTTATTGGCTGCAGATTATTCTCAAATAGAACTTAGGATCATTGCTGCTTTAAGTGAAGAAACCACCATGATAGAGGCTTTTAAAAATGGTGAAGATATTCATGCTTCAACCGCCTCTAAGGTTTTTAATGTTCCTTTAGATCAAGTAACCCGTGAACAACGAAGTAATGCTAAAACCGTAAACTTCGGCATTATTTATGGAGTTTCCGCTTTTGGTTTAAGTAACCAAACTGACTTGTCAAGAAGCGAAGCTAAAGAGCTTATCGACACCTATTACAAGACCTATCCAAAACTGCGAAACTACATGAGCGAGCAAGTAGATTTTGCTCGTGAAAATGGTTATGTACAAACTGTTTTAGGCCGAAGAAGATACCTTAAAGATATAAATGGCAGCAATGCCATTGTTAGAGGTGCAGCAGAACGCAACGCTGTAAACGCTCCAATTCAAGGTAGCGCAGCTGATATTATTAAAATTGCTATGATCAATATTCATAAAAAACTTGTTGAAGGCAATTTTAAATCTAAAATGCTTCTTCAGGTTCATGATGAATTGGTCTTCGATATTTACAACCCAGAGTTAGAAGAATTAAAAACATTGATAAAGTCTGAAATGGAAAATGCCTACAAATTAGATGTTCCTTTAGATGTGGAAGTGGGTGTTGGAGAAAATTGGTTGGTGGCGCATTAACACTATTCCCCTAAATGTTAAACCTTCTTAATATTACAAGAAACTCATTTAAAAACCCGTTAGGTATTTACTATTCTATTGTAAAATACCATGAAAAACAAAATATTATTTTTCATTTACATAACCGCTTTTCAAGTAGGTTTTTCCCAATCATACAAACATGAAATAAGTGTTGAGACTAAGAACCCCATAAAAATAAAAGTCTTTCCTAATCCAGCAACCAATGTAATAAATATTTTAGGTCTTCATAATTCACCCAATGCATCGATTATCATCACAGATATATCTGGTACGCAGGTTATCTCGCATCAGTGGGTAATTCAGCATAACGCCCTAAATATTCCTGTATTTAATTTAGAGAAAGGGGTTTATTTGATAACCATACAAACAGAACATCAAAAAATACAGCGTAAGTTTTTCAAGGAATAAAAAATCTACTATTGAAAAACAAAATTATAAGTCAATGCAAATAGTGGACTATTTAAAATAGAAAGTTCATAAGAACCTAAAGGGCTGCCTAAAAAAACATCGGCATCAACACCAGGTTGACGTTGAGAATAATATATATTGAAAGGATTTCGACGACTATAAACGTTATAGATTGTAAATGTCCAATCGCCAATCCATCTTTTATTTACTTTTTCACCATACTTAATATTCCAAGAGAAATCTAGTCTATGGTAAGGCCGAAGTCTTGCATTGTTTCGATCAATAAAAATTGGAACATCAATATTTTCTAATTTAAAAACACTATTTGCAACTGTATAAGGTCTTCCTGTTTGCCCTGTGAAATTAAAACTCCATGTATTATACTTATCTCCTTCAAAATTTATAGTTGAATTTACCACGTGTGGTCTATCAAAATCTGAAGCATACCAATTATTATTATTTATTCGATCTCCAAGATCTTCATTATCGGATCTTAACAAACTTCTAGACCATGTATAGTTTAACCAGCCATTTACTTTACCACTAGATTTTTTTATGCTAAACTCAACACCATAAGCCCTACCCTCACCTTGAATGACATCACGTTCTAAAAATTCTTCAAGAAAAAAATCTGCCCCAGGCTTAAAAGTCAAGTTATTTTTAGAATCACGATAATATCCTTCTAAACCCAATTCAACAGCATTATTCGCCAAATTTTTATAGATTCCTAATCCATAAGTATCACTTATTTGGGGTTTTATATTTGAATCAGAAGTCTTCCATCTTGAGGTAGGCAAAGGTGTTGTTGAATTATATACATTTTGAAGATATTGGTTGAGTCTTGCATAACTTGCCTTTATCGATGTAGTTTCGTTTAACTTTATATTCGCTCCTAGTCTTGGCTCTAATCCATTATAAGTCTTCACCCCTGCACCCTTTTCAAAATCAGTGACACCCAATAACAAACCGGTAGTTTGGTCTAATTGCGCTTGCTTATAAGGACCTACAAGAACATAATGACTAAATCTTAAACCTGCTGAAATAGCCACATTGGCAACTGGCTTAAAATTAACATTACCATAACCAGCAAATTCATAACTATTTTCTTCAGCCAAAGATACCGCTACCACACTATTACCATTACCAGGCCGTAATTCACCTGGCCTAATCTGGTACTTATTGGCCTGAACACCTACATAATAATCTAGATTAGACTTTATTTCCTTAGAAAATTCTGTAGCAAAACTTTGATAGTTAATTTTCGATTCAAACACAATTTCATTTGGATTGTCAACTTCTGGAAATATAGTTTTTGGCGAATAATCACTCATAACTAAGAATGTTCTTAGATTACTTCTATCATTAAAAGAATGCCTCCAATTTAGTGTGCCGTTTAGAGTTTTAAAATCATACTGATTATTTTTCGCATTGATATTCTGTATTTGGGTAATCAAATCCAACTGATAAAAATCTTTACTATAAAATCCAGTAAATGTTATTTGATCATCCTCTGTTGGCAGATATAATAATTTCAAAGTACTATCATAGAATTTAGCTTTTGTATCCTTTAATCGTTCTGAAACCAAAGGCAATAAAAAATCTGTAAGACCGGCTCGTCCGCCAAAGGTCATCATTAGCTTATCTTTAATTATAGGTGTTTCAATATTCAAACGACTTGAAACAATACCTATTCCTCCACTCAATTTAAATTTGTCTACATATGGGTTTTTTACTTTTAGATCTAATACCGAAGTTATTCTACCTCCGTATCGTGCAGGAATATTAGCTCTATACAAGTCAACACTTGAAATAACATCTGGAGTAAATACTGAAAAAAGACCAAATAGATGGGTTGGGTTAAAAACAGGTGCATTATCTAATAATAATAAATTTTGATCTAGTGCACCACCCCTAACTGATAACCCATTACTGATTTCTCCCGCGTTATTAACCCCTGCCAAAAGGGTCATACTCCTCAGAACATCTGCCTCGCCAAGACCAGATGGTATTTTTTTCAGCTCTTGCGTTTGTAATTGCAACGCTCCCATTTGGGGCAATTCCAAATTATCATTAATGCGTTTAGCCCTCACAACAACTTCAGAAAGCTGCTCTTGTTCTTCAACAAGGTTAATTGTAATTTTCTTCTTAGAGTTTAAGTTAACATTAGCCGTCTCGCTTTTAAAACCGATATAATTAATATGAACCGAATAGGAATTTTGAGGAAGATTAATAGAAAAAATTCCATTGTTATTTGTGATACCACCACATGAACATTCATCGATAATAATTTCCGCACTCTCCAATGGCTGCTGTGTCAGCTCATCGATCACTTCTACAACTAAAAGATACTCTTGAGCTACAATTGTATTTGAGCATAAAACCGTAAGCACTAAACCCAAAATAAGATTTATGGCCTTCCTTGAAAAATGATTTTTATCTTGATCTAATTCATCCATGCTTCTGGCTGTATCGCTGTTTTAAATCTTCCTTCATTACAAGGAGCTTCTATAGTTGCAGGGGGTGGGTAAGGAGACATAAATGTTGGTTCGATGCTCAATGGTATTTGAGGGTCCAATGAACTTTCTGGAATATCACCTCTATCAATAAAAATATCAGCACTTGATGTCGCAGCGGCAGTGAACCTACCAAACACAAAATCATCTGGATCGTTTGGGTTGTAAATATTACCTATTAAAGCAGCTGGTGGTGGTGCATTGAACCCACTATTATTATCGACCAAGTCCTTTAAGACTTTATAATAATCAAATGCATCTGGAGTTAACGCTAACTGTTGAATTTCAACCACGATATTTTCTTTTGTATATAGTGGTACATTGGCAACAATTAAATCAGTTGTAGTTTTTCCGTTTGAAAATTTATCATCAAATAAAGATATACTTTCAGGGTATCTAATTTTCCAGCAATCTGTGTCACAAGTGTAACTGAAATAATCTGGCGTAGTAATACTAGTAGGGCCGCATAACCCATCTCGGTAAATACCATCAAAACAAACTTGGCAAACCAATAAATTTTCATAAGATTTGAATGTCCAGTAATAATAATTCTCTTCATTAACCGGATCATCAAAAGTAATTGAAATAGCATGGCCAGGTTCAAAAGAGCCTGTTCCATCATTATATTGCAATTCAGGATTATAGGAAGCTTTAATATTTGAAATAGGAACAGGTTCCAATACTGTTTCAGGTTGGGAACGGTATTGTCTACCGTCTTCCAAGGCAACCTCTATTTCCCACTGCTCACCCACATTAGCTTTAAATTCAATTGTAGGCACATATGCTCCTTCCAATTCTACTAATTCAACTACTTGGCCCGTCAAAGAATTTACGAATGAAACAGATGCTCCATTTTCAAATTTTGTTTTATTTATTCCAAATTCATTTACCGATTTATTAATTATCACATAAGAGCCTCCTTTTACAGTCGTAGCTATACCTTCTATAAAAACCAAACCTTCTTTAAACTCAAACTCAGGTTCAACCGGATCAATACAATTTGTAAGGAAAAATGGCGATACTATTAAAAGGAGTTTTACAATTAATCTATTCATTGAAATATTCAAAAAAGCACTATTTTGATTTTAAAGATAGCATTAAATATTACATAGAGTTCTTTTGTAAAAAAAACCCTCGCAAATAATTGCGAGGGCTTAAATCTAGAATAAAAAAATTATCTTTTTACGAAAATCATTTGTCCGTCATCCGAAAAGTTCGGAATTTCCAAATCAGCAGCATCAACGGTCATAATATCTCCATCTATAGAAACATTAATACTTAAAATTTCGCCGTTACTTTTAGTAGTCGTTACTGTAGTACCATCAAAAGTATAGGTGCTTGATTCGATGTCAGACTCAGTTGGACAAGGAATATCTAAACCCGTACCAGTTGCATTTACTTCTACATAGTTTGCTGAATTAGAAGCACTAGCCGTTAAATCTTCGTTAAATGTCAAGGTAACTACATAACAATCTTTGTCCGTTAAAAGATCAAGAATCCCTTTTGCAAATTTTGTGTTATCCGACGCTGTAGCATCATCAATTACAAGTTCAGTGGCATCCCAAGTACCTAAAATAGCAGTGCTTGCAACTTGGGTTTCCGCTTCGCTATCATTTTTGTCCGAACTACAAGAAATTAGCACCAGAGCCATCCCTAAAAAGAATAAAATATGTTTATACATCATTGTTAAAATTGGTTATTAACCTTTTAAAACGAAATTATCAACATATTATTTCACAAACAAATTTCACTTATAAAACAAAACGATAGGTGGCTTTTATTAGAAATGTATTATCCTTCTTTTGTCCAAAGATTTGAGCATCCAAATTATTCCCTAGGGTTTCATAAGGATTTGCAGAACCTAAAACACCCTGTGACCATACCAAAAAGATTTCTGAACCAGGAATATACTCCCATCTTAAAACAAGATTTGACCTAAACTGAACGAATGAAAAATCTGGGTTTTCTATTTCATAATCAACTATTCCATCTGTATCTTCATCTATCAAATAAGGATTTCCAATATCTGGACTACTAATTTGATTATTAGAAAACTTAGTTACACGTTCATTAAGGTCTTCTGCTATAGGATTATTTACAAAATTAAAATCGGTGTACGTGCCTCTAGAAATAAAAGGTTGTCCGTAATATTGAATTGATAGATTCGGATTTAAACTGTAATTGAATCGGATAGAAGTGCTGAACGTTCGTTGATCAATATTACCTGTAATATATCTTGGGGTACCATTAAATCTTTTTTCAGTTACATATTGCGTTTTATTGGGATTCTCTTCATATTCAGATGAGATAGAAAGACTAAAAGCATCAAAAGGTTGGTAGTATAACCGTAAAACATAACGCTCTAAAGAGAAGTTATTTTCAGCCGCCTGACTATTAACGTAGCCTAATGTAAAACTTACCTTTTTTCTGTTATCAGAACCAAAAAAGAGATATCCGAAATTTTCATCGGACCATCGCCACCTTGGTCCACCCCGCAGAACTGTGTTTGAAAATATTCTTGGTTTATGCGCCCCTCCAAGTTCAGTCCACCAATTATTCTTATAATTTATAAATCCTTCAAATTGATATTGAACTCTGTTGTAATTACCTTCAAAATCAAAGGTCGCATACTGACTTAGTCCCATTTGCGCACGACGATAAAAATTAGTTGGCTTTAAAAACAATCGCTTAATTGATGCTGTTTGCTTAATTTCATCGGCCTGCCTTAAAAAACCAATATCATTCAATTCTAATTCTGGCGACCTCCATATTAATCCACCATCATAACGCCAATTTCCACCACCGGCTTTGCCTATTTCTATTTTACCGCCAGTACCTGACATCGAGGTTCTTGTAGAATCAACCTCTACATGACCAGCATCTACTCTTTGAAATAAATGGGTTATACTATTTTGAGTTTCGGCTATAGCCTTTTCACTACCCGTAATATGACTAGTAACAAAATTACCTTCAAAATAATAGTTTCTATTTTTCCAGCTATGTCTAAAATCGACTCCACCGGTATATGCGGCACTTCTTAGAAAATTCAATTCATCGGTAAGGTTTCTATTTGTTGCTGTAAAAATTCCTCCGATATACGAATTTCTCTCATTAAAATCTTTCTGAACTCTACCGACAAGGTAGTTTGTTAATGGCTCAACAAGCTCAGACCTTCTATTGCCGGCAACATCTTCAACATCTGCGAACATTTTACCCGTAACACTTTCCAAAAGACCTAATGACCACCCTTTTTTTGTCTTTCCTGAAAATTTAGCAGCTCCTAAAATGGTCGAATTGGTAGGTTCATCAATAAATTCAGTCGCAGTCGCAGTGGTAAAACCTTGAGGACTTCTACCGATTCTTCTACTGTAAAACACGTTATCATTACCATCAGCAAATTCATAATCAAAAATATTCTTGTTTTCTATAAAGAAAGGCCTCCTTTCTTCAAAGAAAATTTGAAAGCCATCTAATGCAATAGCACCAGGATCCGCATCTACTTGTCCAAAATCAGGATTTACAGTCAAATCTAGAGTAAGGTCATTTGTGAGTCCGATTTTAGCGTCTAACCCCACATTTAGCTTATAATCTTGCCCGTCTCTAAACGGATTACCATCTTGAGCGGGATATCTATCGTATTGATTAACCAAAAACGGTTGTATTTCTAATTGTTTTTGAGGCTTTATATTATCCAACCCTTTTAATCTTCCAAACTCACTTACCCAACCTGGAGCTTCTAATGAAATAGGTTGCCATATAGAGCGCTCTTCGCCTCTAAAATACCGTCTATGCACTTGAAGACCCCAAATTTGTTCTTTCTCAGAACCAAACTTTAATTGACTAAAAGGAATTTTCATTTCCGCTGTCCATCCTTCCTCATCAATATTTGTAGATGTATACCAAATGGGGTTCCAACTAGAATCCCAAAAATCACCATTTTGAGAAATAAACTCATCACCTTTGACACCCGCTGCTGATACGCTAAATGAAAACCCAGTTCGTTTATCACTATAACTGTCAATATTCACTTCTACCCAATCACCAGAAAAACTATCACGTCTTGCTAGACGTTTCTCAATTTTACTAGGTATACTATCTAAACATTTAATACCGACATATATATATTTTTCGTCATACATAATTTTGAACTTAGTAGCTTGGCTAGGCAACTTACCGTTATTAGGTTCAAAAACGGTGAAATTACCATCCCAATGAACATTATCCCATGCACTATCTGAAAGAATTCCATCTATAATTACCGCCTCTCCAAAAGGTATTGGCGCTGTGATATATTCCTTGATAATCCTTAAAGTGTCTTTTTGAGAATGAGTAATAGCAAAGGATAAAATAAATAATAAGCTCAAGTAAAAATTTCTAAACATAATATTATAATGTAATCTTTGGTATATTGTTGATGATAGTAGAGTGACTCAAAAAATAACCACTTGTTACAAATTTGGCACTAAAACAGATAAGTTTAACAGTATTGTATTTGCTTTAAAGACTTCAGAAATAATATTTATAATAAAAATGTAAAAAATAAAGAAACAAGTATTTGCAATTCAAGTTAATAATCGTAG
>TARA_R110002050_G_scaffold41531_10_pt1 | contig 18964 bp, 8 predicted proteins | sample TARA_R110002050 | Tara Oceans TARA_R110002050 (sample SAMEA4396988) | marine metagenome | biome: Polar Biome; feature: [DCM] deep chlorophyll maximum layer (ENVO:01000326); material: water (ENVO:00002006), including particulate matter (ENVO:01000060) such as... | depth 25 m
GTAAATCTGTCCATTTATCTTCGACATTAAATGCAATTGTTCCTGCATCAATAAAAATCATTAATACTGTACATACTACTAAAAATATTAAAACTAATGGTCTTACATTTTTTGATAACCAAGAATCCGAATTCATATCAGCTGACCATCGGTCTGTGATATTTTGCTCCATTTTTGCTTCATGGTTAGCAATTAATTCTTTCATCTTTCTTTTTGCTTCTAATTTTTCTTCTTTGGAAGTTGTTAGATTATCAAGTACACCTCCTACCGAATCAACTAATTCACCTGCTCCGGCTGAGAATATTTTTCCTAGAAAGTTAGCCATAACTTATCTCCTTTTTTATGCAGCTAATTCTGAAGCTGCTTTTATAATAAATGCTCTTATTTCGCCAGTCTTTACAGCATTAAGAGCACCTTTTAATGTTGCGCCTGCTATATTACCTTTATTTGCATAATTAGCCATTGATGTTCCGCCGGCTATTAATAACATTGCAATTATAATATGATGTAATATATTTGCGAATTTTTTTGCTTTTGCTTGATCTTTTACTCCAGCCTTCTTTATTATAAATGTAAATGCATCTGTAATTTTGTGATGGTATTTATCACCTAATGCAATTAATTTATCTCCGCTTAATTTTTTAAGACCAGGAATCTTTTTTAGTAAGTTAACAAACTTTCCAATTAATTTTACTATCTCTGGTAATGAAAGTGCTATACCTGCTAAAGTTAATCCAACTGCTTCAGTTTCAGGCGCATCTATATCTGTACGTTTAATATCCTTTTCTAAGTTACCAAATGCATCATCTAGCTCGGGCAGATCTGTTGATATCATATCTGCTTCATTTAATATGTCCTTTAATCTTATCATTTTATTCCTTAAATGAACTTTTAATATTAGATTTTAATTCTAAATAATCTTTTTCCATTCTTTCTATTAGTTCAGATATATTAACTTCTCCTCTACCTCCTTGTGCATTTTCCCAAGTTGTCTCTGTAAGTTGAGTTTTTAAAATCTCTACTTCTTTATCTGCGTCTTTAAACCATCCTTCTGCATTTGTTAACATAACTGATTTTTCATATGCTTTCCATGCCTCCGGGCCTTCTGCTTTTATTTTTGTTTCTTCTTTAAGAACACAATCAAAACATTTACCACGTTTAAAGTAAAATTTAAAATTTAATTGTTGTTCCTTTCCACGCATTTTTTTGCCGCAACAAGGACAATTGTCTGGCACTTTAAGTATTGATTGTATATTCTTTAAAATACTATTTTCTGGCTCACGTGATGTGAATCCATCATGTTGTGTAACACGTGTTTTATGACCATTTGCATCTGACTCAATCCATATTTTTGGTTTACCATCTTCAAACTTTTCAATAATATCTTTTTCTGATATTTTTGATTTTGTTTTTCCTGTATATATAGATTTTTTAGTTTGAGTTCGATGTGTTCCAGCAATCATTTGTTTGACTGCCTTTACATTTTGTAACTTATTACTCATACTATTTTAAACCTTGACGCATCTTTAACAACAATCTTTTCTTTGCAGAATCTTTTAATCCTAATCCAGATAACATTGATATTACAAAATCAACTTGTTGTGTTGCTGGCTTAGTTGCTAATGTCTTTTTTAACATTGTCATTGCTTGCGTCTTGTCCACTCTACCCATTTTAGATGATAATGCTGAACTCATTTCTGCTTCTTTAACTGGTGCAAAATTTTCAGATGCAACTGGAGCTTCTGGTGCTTCTGGTGCGCCTATACCGCCTTTCATTAACATTCTAGCTAACATCTTTCCTGTTGCTGGATTGTTACCTGATATAGCTTGAACTACTTGAAGCAATCCTGCTGCTTGTTGTGCAGGTGTTCCTTGTCCTAATGCTTTTTTTAACATTTTAACGCCGGCCATTTTTTCTACCGATCCTAATTTTTGTCCTACTGCTGATCTAGCAATTGGAGCTTCTGATAAAGATGATTTGATTTGTTTTCTGATCATATCTCTTAATACATTTTCTTTCATAATTGTCCCTTTAATTCTTTTATATAAATATACTATGTCTTACTTATCAATGCTATTTTGTAAAGCCTTTATCCATAGCAAAGTTTGCTCTACTAAATTCTAATCTATCAACTAATTTAACACCATTACCTATTCTATCAACCGCTACATATCCTTCTGGAGCTGTTACTTTAAGTCCACCCTGTCCATCATCTACAAAATGTTTTGTGTTATATACTGCATTATTATATTTTTCTACAAAAATCATTTTTGCTTCTGCTAATAATTTTGATACTATAAATATATTAATTATATCTTGTTTCTTTGAATTAAATAAATTCATTTTTTCGTCTCCGGCTGCCTGTGCTTTTGCCTTACCTTTATCTGATTTTAATTTTGCAACTGCTTTAGTAACTTTTATCTGATACCATTTCTGGAATGCTTTAAACGATATAGCCGGATTATCAACAAACTGCCCGGTTCTTATTTCTGAATTAAGATAAGTGTTTAACAATACACTTGGAATATTATCATAATTTATTTTAACTGAATCAGCTTTTTTAATATTTGCTGCAATAGATTTTCCTTCTTCTGCTGTTAATGTTACTACACCAGTTGTATCTTTAAAAAATGCATCATCAAACCAAACTTTAGAATTACTTTTTAATCCGGAGACATTTGCTCCATATGATGCACCACTCTGTAATGATTGATATGTTGTATGAAATACTATACCAAATTCTGCTGCTGCTATTTGTTTACCTAAATCTGAATCTGCTTCTACTGCATATGTAATTGTATTGGGTCTAAAAGAATAATGAGCCTTACCATCTATATTAGTAGATTTTAACATACTAGAATCGAACATAAAATCTCCTTGAAGAATTCCTTTAATTCCTAAAGATGGCAAATAATCTAAAGCTTTTTTTAATTTATCTGATAATCCAGGTGCATGTCCATGATTCATTTCAACATCATCTTTTGTATAGTTAATTTTAGGTTCTTTATTAAAGACGGACTTTGTTCCTACAAAGAATTTACCATTATCAGGATTGATTCCTACAAACATTGCAGGCGCACCATCCCATTTAACAGATGTATTAACTTTTGCATTAGAATTACCTTTTAAATTTTTAATAAGTTCTATTAAGAATGACTTAGCTTGTTTATAACCTGCTTTGCCTTGAGTTAGAATTAATTCTTCCAAATGAGTTAAATGTGTATTTGCTTTAGCTTCTGATATATTATTTTCATCAAATGGTTTAAATTCAGAAGTTCCTAATTGATAATGGTCTGGCTTATGCCCTCGCGATAATTTAGAATGGTAATCTACTTCGGATATCACATCTTTAAATGAATCACCCCACCATTCTTTAGTTAGTGCTTGATCATCTTCTTTTTGTGGAATTCTAAATCTTGCTGCTGACTTACCATTAATTAATAAATCTCCTTTAGCACTCCATTGTATTGTCTGTACAATAACTGGCTTGTTTTTAAATTTACCCATCATTACAGTATCTCCTATATTAATTGGTACATTAAAATCTTCTGTCAATCCAGTTGGTACTCCTAACTTTTCATCTTTACTTGATTCTATAGAATCTTCTGCTCCTAAATAATCTAAAAATTTATATCCAACAGTTGTTGCTATTTTATTAATTTGTTTTTTCCATAATTTATATGCCGGCGATCCTTTATAGTTCTTTAAATAATCTGTACCTGATGGATCTCCTCCTTTAACTCCGGTTGGAAAATATGATACCGTCATTACTGGACCATTCGGTGCAGCTGTATCATGTATTTCTAATGGACTATCTTTCACTATATAATTTACAACTTCATATCCTAATCGTTTTGCCATCTCTGCAGTTTTCTTTCTATACGTAGCTTGATTGCCATATAAATATCTTGGCCCATCATCTGCACTAGAATCACCTAATCCTGTTAAACTTCCTTCTGCTAGAAACGAATCTATTGTTTCAGATTTTATTTGAGAAAATTTAGACTGCAACATCATGTATATTTTAGGATCAAAAAAGCCCATCACATCTTTAAATGTTTCTGCATCTGCTGTTGCTAATACTTGTCTTAATGTTGTTCCTGACATTTCTCCAAAACCTGGTATTGTAATATTAACATGAGGAGCAACAACTAGATAACCATGTTTTGTGAATGGTTGTAATGTAGACTTATTATCTTCATAGTTTTGAAAATAACTAGGGTCACCATTCTTTTTAAATCCTATCTTAAATCTAGGATTTTCTTTCATATCTTTCGCACCAACCGCAAATAATAATGCAGTTGTTTCTGGGTCATATTTACTAGTTAATTCTTGTGCTTGGTAAGGATTTTTAACTTGGACAACATTTGTTACTCCATGTTTTTTCATTACCGAATATTTTTCTTTAAAATTTAATGGAGATTTTGGCAATTTAACTACATCTGATGTTACTACATATGTATTTGATTTACCAAATTTACTAGCTAATTTTTTATAAACTGCCGCATGGTGTTGGCCCATTGGTTGAAATCTGCCTGGATAAACAACTATTATTGTTTTTACCGGCGACTCTGTTAATGCCATTTCTATTATTTCGTGTCCTAAAGTTTTCATTTAATATAAATATAACTTAGTTTATGATTTACTATTAACAAAGTCAGTATAAGTAGCTACTAAAGTAGTTTTAATCAACTCTCTAAATTCTAAATAATCTGTATTGGACAGTGCCTGGAAAGTTTCCCACGATTCTGTCGGGACTTCAATTTGAGTGTTATATTGTTCAATTGATACTTTAATAGTTACTGTGCTTTCTTCTGGTGGCATATTATTCTCCTGTTATTTTTTTTATTCCTTTTAATACTATACTATATATAAATAATGGCATAAACCAACTTATTGTAGTTATAGTTGATAATACTAATCGATAGTTTTTGTTTTTAGATACTTTAGTTGCTAAACCCAATGGCGGGAAGATTATTAATCCAAATATCATCATAGACTTTCCAACCCAATTATTTTTTTTATGTTTCTTTTTAGCCGAATGATGTTTATCTGCATAGAAGTTTGAAAATGCAATTATAATATAATGCATATATTTTTCTGCAAATTGTTTTTTATTTCTCAACAACCATAATGGCCAATGCGCAGCACATAAATATCCAGCTTTTAATAATGGTCGTTTTGCCATCCATGTGTCTGTCATTTCTTTGTCTCTTCGATATACATCTTTTTTTAGTTTTCCTTGTTCATATAACTCTGTACATAAAACTGTTGCTGCCCGGAAACCACGCATTTCACTCATTGATTGATTTACATTTGGACCTGGATTGACAAATGCATTTGCTGCATCTGCAACACCTTCTCCGGTATCAACTAAGCCTCCTTGAGTAACTCCACCGGAACCACTTACGGTGGCTGCTAAAGAGAGATTTGCGTCAGTAACAGGACCGGCATCATAGTCACCGCCGGTAGAGGAGCCGATATCTCCACTTGCAAGTGCGGCTCTAGACTTGCCTAATGATATTTCGCCTGATGATGGAACTGTTGAGCCCATTATTTATTCTCCAATTTAATTTTAAGTTCATCTATTTCTAATTTTAATTCTTTTATTGATTCTATTAGAAGTGGAACTAATTGTTCATACCTAACCGTTTTATATAATGTTTCATCTTGTACATGATCTAATGCAAACGGATCTCCTGAATCAGCGTATGAACTGCTAGCATACATTGGCAATTGTTTTTCTTTTATAACTTCCGGAATATGTTTTTCAACTTGTTGAGCAATTAATCCTAATTGATCTTCCTCATCACGATATTTCCAATCAAACTTTATTCCATCCAATTTGCAAATAGTTTCTAAACTAGATGATAATGGTCTTATATTTTTTTTCAATCTAATATCTGATGTGGTGGAAGAATATGCAACCACATCTCCGTCAACATGGAGGTCACCATCCCCTTCAAGTCGAAATCTCAGATTGGCATCTAAATAAACATCAAATACATCAACAGATGTTGCATATCCATGTAATCTAAAATTTTCGCTAGCGTCAATACCAATTAATCCACCATGATTATATCCATAACCGGTTGTAGAATTATTGAAAGCTATATATACTGAGTTAGAATCACCAACAGTTAATGCTAGCGGTCGGGTGTCTACAAGATTAGCAGCATCATCAGCATATCCTTTTGCTCCTACTCCTATTACTACATTCTTATTGAATTGTCGCATTCCTTCAGCTCCATCTGTGGAATCGGCTATGAAGGTTTCGCCGGCGAATCTTCCAAATGTATATCTTGCTCCATTATTAATATTGATATCTGCCATTTTTATTTCTCCTAATTTTTAATAATTTTATACTTGTACCTTTATGGTCTTCTGCTAATACACCTGTTGCTGGAATTCCTTCTACTATGTAATCATTTTCTGTTTGTAAATAATATAAATTGTCTACAAACATTAATTTGCTATCCCATCCTAATTTATCTGCAGTTTGCCATTTACCATCTACCCATAATGGGTGACTATCAGTTACTGTGAATTTACCATTTGTGTACATTGGTATTGTATTGTCCACATTCCAAACAAATGAATCCAATACCGGTACATTGGTTCCTTCTTTTGTTCTTACAAGGTCACCAATTTCAATATCTTGTATGACTTTCCAAGTACCATTTGATAATAATATTCTTGTTCCGATTGGGAAACAACCTGATTTAGCTGCAAATTGTTGTGCCGGTTGTGCTTGTGCTTGCACTAAATTATATCCGGTTGATACAGTACCATCATCAAATCGTACACCATCAGTAGCAATAAAGACATCACATAGATTTTTATCAGATCCTGTAATTGGTAGTTCAACATCTGATATAATAAATCCTACTGTTGTAGATATTTCCATGTTACTAGCTATCTGGCCTCCTAATGATCCATCAAATACTAAATTATAATGCGCATTGGTTGTTCCTCCCGTACCTGATATAAGTCTTAAATATGATCCAGAATTGTTATCATCTACTCCAATTAGTTTTTCTCTGAAGTTTGCTGCAGTAACTAATCCGGCGTCATCTACTGAAAAATTAGGATTTACAGATCCACCTAATGTAATAGTACCATTATATAAATCTATTTTTGATCCAGCGGTTTGTGAATAATTATTTGATTTTATATTTCCGGTTGTTATTGAATTTCCATCAATAGAAGTCATTCCTCCACCTGGACCAACCCAGGCTGGTGTTCCTTGCTTTAAAGAAGCAGTTATTGAACCTGAAGGAGCAAAGAAGCCTGAATTACCTCTTCCTATTCCTACCGCGGAATAGAAAAGTTGTACATTTGTTATACCACCATTAGATCCGGCACTTTCATATGTTCCAATAATACAATGATTTATGGTTGGATAAAAGTAGCTCATTCCTTCATTGTCGTCATAATACCAACTACTTCCACCTAGAGCTCTTGCAAATGCCACTGATGATGTTATTCTTGATGCAGGATGGGACGCACCTCCATCATATGTTCTAAATCCTATACTCATATGTGATTCAATTGTACTTGTATCAGGGTCAGTACCAGCATGTGCTCCATCTCCAAATGCATCTTCACGTGCACCATATTGATTATACTGCTCATTTGCCCCTCTAGTATCAAATATAATATATCCTTGATCTGCCGGGAAGTCAGGATTAAAACTTCCGGATGACCCAACTATTGCACTATCTTGTCCTGTCATCATATTTGTTTTAAATGGTAATTGGTATACTCCACCTTTATAATATATAGAAGCTGATGGAGTGGTTGTATTTGAATTTAAATTTAACTGATTACCATGAAGCACTAGTTCTCCATTATTAGATCCGGGGATTGCATCTGGTACTGAGGCATTAAGTACCGGTATTAAGCCGTTATCATTTTTTCTATCAATATGACTAGACTCTCCGGTTGTTAAATTTTCTAGATAAATATAATCTATTTGTACAGTAGCAGCTTGATCTTGATGACTGACTATAAACATAAATCTTCCATACTCTGTGCCGGTAGCAAATTGACCATGAGATCCTCCTGTACCGGTGAAATTGGCTTCATATAGGTTCCATGCATATCCATCTGATAAAGTTGCATCTGCATAATTAGTATGCTGATAGCCGTATGTATGTGTTGTTGGCGGTGTAATGTGATTATAATTACTATCTAAACATGCACACCCTATGTATAAATTATTAGCTACATTTCCTTTCAATTGTTTTATCCTCATCGTCATTCTATATTCATGACTAGGATCAATTGGAATTGCAGTATTCATATACACCCAATATTCATCATTACCACTATTGTCACCAAGTTGTAACACCGAACTTCCATTCGATCCTGATAATGGTTGTAATGAAATGCCTGATCTTGTTAATATATCAGACCCGGAAATGTATTTTCCATGATCTCCAGATGTTCTACCTTCTGCTCCTGCACCTAGAGTGTTCCATCCAAATACATTTCCATCTGGGGTTGTTTGCCATGTTCCATTAAATTTAAGTGGCAATTGATCTTCACTAGTTGCAAAATCTTCTATATTTGAAACTTCAACTCTTCCTCTAAAAGTTGAGCCTCCTTCAATTGTTATTCCTGATGCTGTAACTGCTCCTGTAATTAAAGAATCGCCATTAATCAATATTCCTGATGCTGTTATATCATTTGTTATAACATCACCATCTGCTTGTAAATGGAATTTACTTGATGATATTTCTATATTACCTAATGATCCGGATATGAATTGTCCGGTCTTTCCTAAATAAAATTTATCTACTTGTATATCTACTTTTGAACCTGATATTAATAATGACCTATCATCATTGTTCCATGCAAAGTATCCAAAATCTCCACTAGCAGATATTCCCGATGCATTTCCTCCTAAATAGAAACTACCATTAGAGTCTAGGAATGATGTAAAGTCTGTAACGGCTGCTGTTGCTCCGCCGCTTATTCCATTATGGAATCCAAATATATCACTAGTCATTAATAGTCCAGATGCAATTCCACCGGTTGTATCAATTTCACTTAACGACCCACTTAAGAAATCAAAGTTTGGTCCTGTTGCTCCAGTTGCTCCTGGAGAACCATCTGACCCATCTGCTCCATCACTACCATCAGACCCGTCACTACCATCTGCACCTTGTTGTGATTTTGCAAATGTTTGGTGTTTTTCGAATGAAGTTGTTATGCCAGACCCATCAACTACTGATATTATAAATACTATTGTAGCTGATGTGCCACTTGTATTAAAATTATTTGCAACTGCAAATCTACGTATATTACTTGATACTGTACTTGCATTACCAGCGGTTATGTTAGAAGCACTATCAACTGAAACACTAAATGTATTATTACCTGTACCATAATCTAATTGGGTTGTTCCTAAAAATACAGTTATATCTGTTCCACTATTAGTATATGTTACTGTTCCTCCTGCAGTTACTGGCAATGTATGAGCTTCATTTGAAAGATTTACAGTAACTGCATTTGAGGCAGCTTGTAATCCTACTGTAGTTATCTGGTCTCTTGCTTTTATTGTACTATCATCGCCGGCATCTGTAATCTGTACTTCTATTTTTTGAGGCATACTACTAGCTGATACTGGCGGTGTATATGTATATGTACTTGTTGTACTCAATGCTTGATCAGATACATCATCTACAAAAAATTGATATTTAACAGTTCCGGTAGTATTTAAAGCTGTTGCTGTAACTACTGATGATGCTGGAAATGGTTGTCCTCCGTCGGTATTGTACGAAAATGATTGACTAACCATTGTTAAATTAACTGCTCTTGCATCTGCTCCTGCAGAACCATCTGATCCATCTGCTCCGCCTACTCCTTGTATTCCTTGTGATGCTACAGTAAAGTTTTGTTTTTTAGTTCTTGAAAAATTAGTTCCACCAACTGTCTTACCGTTTATTGCATATGTTATCGACCCGCTTGTTTCATTACCACCTGAATGGTCTGCAATAACTATATCTAGTCCATTTACAGAATCTGCACCTGGTGTTATATTATCTCCTGATCGGGCTACTACAAATTGGCCGGCTGTTGGAGTTCCACTATCATCAATTCCTTGTAATTGTGTTGCTCCTTCAAATACTGATATGGTTGTCCCTGAACCTACATGTGATTGTATTACACCGGCTGTATTTCCTACAAAGGTATGTGATTCATTTGTTTGTACTATTGTAATTGGTTCACTACCAGCTAATGATTTATTATAATTTAATGTATTTGATTGTTGGTCAAATGCAGTACCAAGTAATGTTGATCCGGTCGTCTTAACTTCTAATTGTGCTGATGCTGATGGACTTAATCCATGTATTCTAATATCAACACGTTTTCCTTGTTCTGTATCATTATCTATTCTGTGGCCGGCCAATAACATATCTATACTTGGTTCAGTTCCGTCCATTTTATAAACGGCAGGTAAGGCCATTGACTGATACAATGTTGAATATGGAGCCGGAGGACCACTTCCTCCTCCAGCAACCCCATCTGATCCAGTTACGGTATTATAATAATGATAACATCTATGACTAATTCCATTTGATGCTGATGTAAATCTATATGAATTGGCTGTACTAATTTTAGTATTTGTTACAAGATCATATGTACCACCTAATGTATGATTGCCGCCGGTTTGGCCTTCACTGGCAGATGGTTCAACTATACCAATATGCATATACCACCTATCTAGTACTGGCTGTTTATCTCCAGACATAAAATATGGATTACCTCCGTCATGTACTGTACCGGTGTTGAGAGCATAATCAATAATATCATTATTAACACTTCTATTTCTCCAACCCCAATAGAATGAACCAGATAATTCATGTGTATGTCTTTTAGCATATACAACAAACATGTATGCAGATCCGGTGTCTACTGCTTGAGTAGAACTATTCCATCCACCATCTGGTCCAGATACTTGATCTGGATAACATTCCCATAATAATTCTTGTTCTCCAAATGGACCTTCTCCCATTGCAATTGCATTTTCATGACCTGATCCATTGAGACTCATATTATCAAAATAAGCTGTGCCTGAGCTTCCTCCCATTGTTCCGCTAGGAGCTGATATCCAATTCAATGGTTTTGTTATATTTGTATATATTGAAGCAGATAATGCTAATGAACTACTTGCTAATGAAGCTGTAAATGGTATTTTAGTTGCTCCTTCAAATACATGTATGGTAGTATCTCCATCAAAGTTAGCTATTGATCCGGTATGGTCGGCTTGGAATGTATGATTTGTATTTGAAATTATAGTTTGTACATTTCCAGATCCAGCACTCAATTCTTTTATTGTTACAGCATCTACAATACTATCATCATCTCCATGAGTTGTGAATGTTACTCTCATACCATCTACAAAGTTAGCAGATGTTATTTTGATACTATTATTATTTGTACTTGTTTGAGAATCTGTTAATGTTCCTAAGTCTGTATCCCATTCTCCGTTTTGTGTTAAGTTTTGTCCACTACCACTAATTGTAATTGAAGCAGGTGTATATGTACCATCCTGTGCTTTAACAAAAAAGTATGCATCTGGAGTTACAATTATTGATTTCGCATCTGCTCCAGCCTGACCTGTATCACCCGTAGTACCTTTTAATGATTTTGCAAATGATTGAGTTACACCAAAGCCTAGGGCTGAGCCGTTTTGGGTATAACCTACCCCTGTTATGAAACGTGACCCCGATGCGCCTGGCATTGCTGTCAATGTATTTATATTAACAGCAGTAGTACCATCACCAGTAATTTCTCCACCGGAAACACCAAGACTAGATGTTAGTAAGTTAAATGATCCGGAATCTAAATTACTAAAAGAAGCTGTATATTTTAATAGGGTCGCTCCTTCAAAAACTCTTAATGATGTCCCTCCTCCAAAAAAGTCTGTCACGGTTCCATCTGTTTCGGCCGGGAATGTATGATTTGAATTACCTAGTACTGGCTGTACATTACCTGCTCCAACATCTAATAATTTTAATGTTACGGTATCGGCAAAACTATTATCTGCTGCTGCCATTGTATATGTAATAGACATTCCATCTATAAAATTATCCTTTGTGACTATACATGTTGGAGGACCACTAAAATCATTATCCTTATTAGTTAAAGTTCCAGCGGTAGTTGTCCATGCACCATCATCAGATGGATTACTTAGACTGGCTGTAAATGATGCTGATGATGGTGTAATTGTGCCATCTTGAGCCTTTGTAAATATCAATGTTGTTGCATTAATATTAACTGTTTTTGCTGCAGACCCAGACCCTCCTATTGTACCTTGCAATGATTTTGCAAATGATTGAGTTACTGATTGATTAAATGCTGTACCATTTTGTGTTGATCCAGTTATGTTAATATGTATTGCTCCAGACGTTTCCGTCATTGATGATGGCGTTCCTAATTTTAATCTTTCAGGTTGTAATAGGAAGAATACATCTTGGTCTGATGTTGTTTGTAGCGGTATTGATGCTTCGCCTCCGGTAATATTTTCACTGAGGAATTCAATACCAAAGTTATATTTGTTTAAGTATGGATTACTTGTATTTACTCCAGTCACTTTGAATTCATACCATCTAGTTGATGAAATCCAATATATAAATTTAGTTCCAACTGTAAATGCTGCCCATTTAGCATGCATATCAATTGTATCGCTATCTTTAAATCTTACTACTAAATTTGTTGCTGTTGAAAAATCAGCTTGGATGACCGGGGATAAATCATATCCGGAGGTACCATTTGCAAATACTTCTGTTGAAAATGCATATCTACCTTTACTACCAGGATTGTCTTGTATACCAGTATATCTATGTTTATTACCGGAAGTTGATATTTGGTTATGAGTTATATTAGTTGTTGCAATAGAAGATGAATACCATCCACCTGTTGTTGATGAACCTGTTAAATTACCATCAAAATATGATAACTCTTTAGATCCCTCAAATACACTTATAATATTCGCGCCTGCTGACATATCAGATACCGTACCATCTGTACTGGCTGGAAATGTATGTGAAGGATTTGTTTGTGTTATTATAATGTTACCACTACCTTCGTCTAATATTTTTAATATTAATGAATCGCTGATTGATCCATCTCCAGTAGCCATTGTATAAGTAACTCTCTGTCCATCTACTACACTATCTCTATACACTTCTATGTTCGGAGGAGTGGTTACATAATTTCCTGAACCACTACTATTTTGAGGAGGTCCTGCAGTTCCATTAGTACCCCAAGCTCCGTCGGCTGTAGCATTTTGTAAACTAGCTGTTAATGAAGCAGTTGCAGGAGTTATTGTTCCATCAAGTGCTTTAACAAATATTAATGTAGAACTCTGGACTGATACACTTTTCGCATCTGACCCATCATCTCCGTCGGTACCTCCTTGAACTTTATGTAATGTAGTAACATCTGATAATCCATCTTCTGTAACTGTTATTGTAACAGGTAATTTATCTTTATCTCCACTTAATGTACTTGCAAATGATATACTACCAGTAACAACTCCAGTTCCGCTACTTAATGAACTAGATAAACTAGGATTTGAAATTGTTGTCCCATCTTTATCTTTAATTACAATACTATTTGTATCAACATCTGAAGCTAGGTTTTGTGCTGAAATAACAAACTCTATTGCTGTCGGCGTTGCGGATGTATCTGCTGCATTTGTAAATGCATATACATTTGAATTAACATTGATGGCTAATGATTTTGCTGCAGCTCCATCTCCTCCAATAATACCATCTGACCCGGTACCGGCCATTAAACTCCATGAAGCAGCATTTGGTGGTTCATTTGTTGATGATGCAACATGTGATCCAGACCCTACTGCTATATATGAAGAACCAGAATGTTCTACACCATCATTTAAATGATAATATTTTCCTGATTCCCAACTTCCACTCCATTGCATTCCATTACCAACATTAGAACCATCATTTAATTGAATTTGTCCTCTAACAATTAAATTTGAGCCATCCCATGTTAGTTTATTTCCTAATGCAAAATTACTTGATGAATCTATATAGAATCCAGTATTGGCATTTCCATGTGTACCTGTACCAGTAAATAATTTACCTGACTCCATTTCTATACCAGCAATTGATCCGGTATTAGCAACTATACCTCCTTCGAGGAATACATTTTGGGCATATAAACCAAACCCAGCTGATGCAGGTGCTCTACCATGCAATCTAGCTTGACTTAGGCCGGAAAGGTCACCTAATCTAACTTTTAAATCTACATCATATATTGCACTACCTGTTCTTTCAACAATATCAATATATGGTGTATATGGATCACTTGGATTTGCATTTATTCTTACATATCCAGTACCTGTTGTATTGTTTCCTGTTCCGCTAATATATCTACCGGTAGATACAACAACTTGTGATCCGGAGTATGTTTGTGCATTAGATGCTAAATCTCCTAATGATCCTGATGCTGCAGGCGCTGACCCACTATATCCTCTAATTACATATAGATATCCAGCAAAATTATTATCACTTCCTGGGTCAAATCTTGAAGATGATTCTACTTTAAAGTATTCGGTTGCAAATCCTGTATCAGTTACTTTCTTAGCTGATAGAATTTCTCCAGCAATGAATCCGGAGACATTTTCAAATGACATTGTGGTTTGTGTTGCCGAATGCACACCTAATGGTGCTAATGCAGAACCTGTCATTGCAGTTGAATTAGCTATATATAATTGACCACCTACTGCATTAACTGCTTCTTTTTCAAATACAGCTGTCGATAACGTACCTCTAATTCTAGCATTTTCTACTTCTAAAAATCCTCCCTGGTCTGCTGTCAATCTAAAACCTGACCCAGGTGTATTACTTGCAAAATTATTTGACTCAATTGTACCATTAGAGTTAAGAGTCATATTAGCACCCACTATTGTAGTACTACTTAATGTCCAACCTCCTATTGTACCAGACTCTGCTTTTAATACACCTGCTTTAGTTACGCTAAATGGCGCAGAAGCAAATGTTCCATGCCCTAATTGTAATCCTACATCAGCATCTACTACAAATATATCTGTACCAGATCCTAATGATATACTTTTGCCAGATGGGTCAATGGTAAAATCTGTTGCTGTAAGTGTATTAGTACCTAAAACAAACCCACCTATAATTCCTTTTGATGCTGTAACTGCTCCTGCAGAATCAACTTGAAAGTCAGATGATGATATTGTATATAATCCTGCAGGTTCTAATTTTATTCTATTTTCTGAATCTACTAATTTATCAGATTCAATTGTCCATCCACCCACATTACCAGCTGATGCAGTTATGCCTCCTGTTGCATCTACTTGGAAATCTGATGATGATATATAATATGGTCCATTGGCATCTAATTTTACTTTATTATTAGCCGATGTTAAATCATTTGTGGCTATATTCCATCCACCAATCGTACCACCTGCTTCTGCAGTAATAGTACCTTGCATAACAACTTGACCTTGTTGATTTAGATGAAAATCACTTGATGATATTTCAATATTACCATTACCACCGGACACAAATTGTTGAGTACTTCCTAGGAAAAAGCTGTCGGCAAAGAGTTTTAAATCTGATCCGCTTATTTCTATTCTTCCTTCTGATCCACTTATATGTGTATTTTCATCTCCAAAAAAGAAATTAGATGTTCTAATGTCAATACCAGGTGACATCTCCGATACAGTATCAGTTGCGAATCGCAAATAACTTTCTGAATGAGCTACTATTTCAAATCCTACTCCACTATAATCATCTGGCGTATCAGGTAATACTGATCCGGTATACATTAAGAACCCACCAGGCTTATCTGTACGAGATGCTGATTTAAATCCTTCGTATCCAATTGTTCTTAAATATGCAGATGCAACACCTGCTAATTCCATTCCTTGTCCTTGAACTTGTCCAATTGTAACTGTTCCGGAAATAACAGCATCATCTTCTGCTACTACAGTATTTTCACCGGTAAAGAATATTGGATAAATTACAGGTTCATATTCTGTCTTTTTTCCATCTTGATCAAAGAATTGAAATTTAAATGATAATGGTATTTTAGTAAACTGAGATGGCATACGAGTTGCAAACTTACCAAAGTTAGGAGTAAACCCAGTTTCATTAAACGTCTTTATACTTATATTAGATACTGTAAATAATCCTTGTCTAGGTACTAAAAAGAAATCAACTTGTTGAGTTTCTGTTGATTTAAATCTAAATAATGATGGCGTAACACTACCACTTATATTTGGTACTACTGTTCCTACTCTTACACCAAATGATTCATTGTCTTGATAGTGGCTAGGAAGAGTATTATCATAATTTCCAACAATGCCAGATTCAGCAAAAATATATGAGTTTCTAGAGCCTCCAAAGGATTCATCTGTATCTGGAACAATTGTTCCTTGACTACCGGATACAAATATATCTAATATTGGCTGAAATGGTAAATTTGTTTGACTATTTACTGTACCTGGAGGTAGATCTGCATACGAATTCAGTGAAAGGAGGTATTCAGAATTTTTTGTTAATTGAGGTTTATATTCATCTCTCAAACGTACATAACTCACTGTACTATCAGAATTTGCACTAGCAGGTGTTAATGTTACACCACTCATCAAACTACCTATATCAAATGAAGGTGTTATAAGGTTATTTGGCAGAAGTTGTCCACCTGATGATGTAAAGTATGTGTTATAATCTCCTAAGCTAGAAAAGAATCCCATTCTATTATAAGATGCTCCATCAAACCCATTTGCTTCTTGCGAACCTGAATCTTCTAATATTTCAACCTGTTCAAGTATTGTTTCGCCGGCGTCTATATATTCTCCAAATTGACCACCTGCTTTATAAAATGTCTTTACTTTATATACATCACCAGTTGCTGGTTCAATATCACTTAATGTAACTTCTGCAAACGATTGTGATTGTGGTGTTTCGGTTGTTACAAAAGGAAGAGTATAACTACATGTAAAGTTTGTAGTTGCTTCAACACGGTCAATAATTGGTGCTTCACTCTGCAGTGTTCCATTATCTTCTAGATATTCTGGAACATCTTTAACAACTTGTACTGCAAATTTACCAGCTGTATTTCCGTCTGAAAAAGCTGATTCTCTAAACCCATCTAAATATGCAACTTCTGCTTTTTTATCATTTAAAATTTGTGTAATAAATAATCTATATGACCCAGATAATGGATGGAGGCCGGCCGATAACATACCTGAATCATCTTGGTTACGGTCCGGTGGTACATTAGTATTAACTTCTAATACAGTATTTACTGGTGATGATAATTGTGCTGCCGGAATTACTAAAGATGGCGTTCCTACATTACCTATAGTATATTGTGGTACATCTATAAGAGGTTGGTGTATTGTCAATATATCACCGGGATTCATGTCCGTTGTAAAAAATGGTTGACTAGTTTCGAATATTGAAACAGATTGAACTACTTGATAATTTATTTGTGGGCTGGCATTGCTAATAACGTTATCACCTTTTAATGCACCATCTTCTAATAATGTACCCGCATTTATTGCTCCTTGCACTCCTCCACCTGCAGATCCTCCATTCGATACCGCAACTGCTATAGGATTCAAATTATAAACTTGACCAGCAGCCATTGGTGGCGTATTCATGGAAAACATTCCTTGTACGGAAGCTTGTGCGTCTACAGCAACTAATTGGTCGACAGTGGCAGTACTAACTCCTACTGATGTACCGGACACTAATTTAGGTTTTATTGTATATGTAATGTTGTTTGATAAACTCTGTGTTGCAACATTTTGTAAATTTGTAATTTCTAAATATGGTTGTACTACTTCTTGCACTACCATACTAGGAGATTTAGTAAATATAATTTCTGAAGTATTATATCTCTCCGGAGCTACAGTTACTGTTTTGCTCCATATTATATTTGGAAAGTTTTGGTAATCTGGATCATTTACATCTTGGCTAAACCTTAATCTTTGGCCACCTGTACCTGTACCGGATATAGCAGGAGTTACTTTAGCACGACCGGCTACATATACTGTAGCTGTACCATATGGTGTATCCGGATATATGTATATCGCAATTACACGTGTACCATCAGCTTCAAGGTAGTTAATAGGTTCATAATAGATTGGATTACCATTAGAATCTAAAACTTCAATATGAATTTTAGAGTTTTTAACTAAAATATCTGTTGAAGCCTTTATTTTAAATAAATTCTTTCCTGAGGTAAGTACTGTCGGAAAATCAATTATATTGAATACTAGTTCGGACGTATTTGTCGGGTCCTGAAGTGTAATACCTAAGTCTTTAAGACCTACATAATTTACTTGTTTACGAAGTCTTCCCAGATTCCATGTTCCTGCTGGCATATAGTTTATCCCTTATTTTATAATAAATATCAGGTAAGCCGGTTTCTCCTAAGTAAAGTCTATTTCAGAGTATCCATTAACTTTTTTGATTTCAACTAATTTATCTACTATATCTCGCATCGCATCTATATGAGAAATACACATCAAAAATCCAAATTGAGATTTCAAATATTCAAATAACATAAACATAGAATTCAAGTTATCTGAATCTAATACTCCAAAGCCTTCATCAATTGCTAAAAAGTTTGGTCTTGGTAAATTTGATACATTTATTAATGAAGTTCTTATTGCTAATGAAGATATAAATTTCTCCATACCAGATGTTAATTCTAATGGCCAATAATTATCATCATCATAAACAATATGTGCATTAATATTTTTACCATCTGTATGTAATACAATTGTAAATTCAACAACTTGATTAAGAATGTTATTTATTTCAGATTCTATTTGTGGAAGTGCTTTTGTTATTAAGTGATATGGAACTCCGTCTCTATTAACAGCTTTTTGGTAATATTCATATCCTTGATATTGTTGTTCTAATTCTTTTAATCTATTAA
>TARA_R110002050_G_scaffold98209_4_pt1 | contig 18963 bp, 20 predicted proteins | sample TARA_R110002050 | Tara Oceans TARA_R110002050 (sample SAMEA4396988) | marine metagenome | biome: Polar Biome; feature: [DCM] deep chlorophyll maximum layer (ENVO:01000326); material: water (ENVO:00002006), including particulate matter (ENVO:01000060) such as... | depth 25 m
TATGGGCAAATATAGGGATAAACAAGTGCTGCCTATGATTGCCACTGACAAATTTATAATTCCGAATTTATAAAATAGGATAAAGGCTTAATCACCTTGCGCAATCCATAATATTGCAAGAGTACCATACGATCGTTATTAATAAAGCCGTGCAGTCTATCTGGATCATACAAAGTTGTAGGGTCATTAAAATCAATCGTTTGCGATTCCCCTTTAATTTTGTAGGCACTAAAACCAGTTAATTTCCCGTCAATATCCTTTACCATAATGGTAAAGGCGGGGGTACTTGATTTTAAAGAATCTCGGCGAGCGTAAATAGGATCTGAGGGAATAATTTCTCCTTCATAAGAAAGATTTTTAAAAGCACCTAGAAACATGCGCGCCTTTGCCACCGAAACATCCGACATTATTTCACCGTCACTGGCGCGTATAAAATAAATGCTATCGGGAGAAAACACTCTTAGCGTATAACTCGCATCGAGGGAATCTGGAAATATAACTTTAACCTCCTTAATATTGCGAGGATCCATACGCACTAAATCTCGGCGCTTCCACAGATAGGTTTCTGTAAAAAACCTACTAGAGAGGAAGCCATTAAAACCAGGAATATGCACTGCATAAGGAGCATCCGCCCCTTCAATCATCATCCATGTTCCCATTTCATCGTGGGTTGGCAATCCTACAATAATGGTTTTGTACAATTCCCCATTCTGATAAATTTCCACCCGTTTACCTAAAACCTCCAGGTGTTTCAGCACCTCTGGTCTAATTCGTTCTGTAGAGAAATTGCGCATCTCCATACGATACAGAGTTTCGAGAATAATCTCCATCGCATCTGGTCGTGCAGGATCTTCTCCGTCAACCACCCAACCATCACTTCCACGGGTTAAAACCGTTCTGGAAGGGGTCTTATCACTTAAAATAATTTTAGTAACAGCTGCCGTATCCTTTATAGAGAAGGAGTAATTTTCCGGCCCTTCCAAGGTGCTATTACCTGTGTTTTCACTGATTAGCCATCCCGCCACAGCGAGTAAAATAATAAAAGTGACTAAGTATATAAGGTTCTTTTTCATCTTAACTTTTTAGATATTTCTTTTTGCGCCACCAAGTGTTTAGCATCGCCATTAACAAGAGCAGTATTACGGGAATTAAAGTGTTAACCAATTGCCAAAAGAGTCGTTCATCCTTAACTTTTTCCAAATCCAAAAGCCTAATCTTCAATTCGCGCGAACGAATGGCTATAAGACCCTTATCGTCTAACATATAATCTAAGGTGTTCACCAAAAAATCTTTATTTCCATACTGAGTATTAGTATATTGATCATAACCTAGAGGCAGCGGTGCTCCTTTGGGAATATTAGGATTAACCACATTAAACTGATTGAGTATCATGTCGCCATCAGCCACCACTAACATCTGATTTTTACTGCTCTCTTCTTTAATTTTTAAATTCTCGGCGCCTGCTTTAGGACTTAACCGGTTTTTAAAAACGGAGGTAAAATTCCCTTCGAGAAGAACAGCTAAAGGAATGCCCGCTTCACGGAATTGACCGCGGGGTGGTGGATTATAGAGCTTTGCTAAAGATACAATATGCGGGGTTGCCAAACGAGCGGAATAGGGCGAGCTTTTTAAAAGAACCGTTTTTGTAACGCCCACTGCCATAACAGTATCGATAGAACTAGCAAATCGCAGCCAAATAGCATTGAGATCTTTCGCAATTGGATGGCTTACTTGGGGCATTACCATCGGGAAATACACCCAAGGACGAATCTTTTTCTGATCATTTACCCCGGCGCCTACTAAGTCGGTAACCAAGTCGGTATTTACTCGCACCCCATATCTAAAGAGCATATCATTCAACTGCAGACGATCAAAAAGCGGCAAGCTCATAAACTGCGAAGCTTCACTTAAACTATCCATGGAGGCCGCCGCGGCATCTAAAAGCCAAATAGTTTTACCGCCGTTCATTATAAATTGATCAAGGAGGTATTTATCTAAATCGGTAAAGGCTTTTTGAGGCTTAGCAATAATCATCGCATTAAAGCGGTTCAAGCGCGTTTGCTGCTGGGCAATGCTAAGGCTTTCGCCAGATGAGTCAGACTTAAACTCGCGAATATCAAATAAATCAACGCGATAATTGGCGCTGATGTCTTTCGCGAAATCGGCTATTTCACGCGGACCTAATTCCCCGTGACCTTGCAGGAATCCCACCAAGGGCTTATCATCCGAAACTAGGCTCCGAATAGTATTCGCCAAGGTAAACTCAAGGTTTTCAATACTGGTATTTATCTGATTTTCGGGCGCCGCTCCCAACTGATCTAAAAGCAAAAGTGCCGAAGCCTCTTTTTCACCATAGTTTAAAATCGCTCCCGGAAAAATGGTTTTTACCGAATTACCGTCGCTATTCTTAATACTTAATTGATAAGGCTTTAATCCCTTAAACTGTAATTGTTGGTAGAGTTTATTCGTCTCTTCCTCGCTGTCATTGGCACTGGGATCTACAAAAGTGTACTGAATATTAGGATTATAAGCCCTAAACTCATCTAACATCTGTTTTGTCTCTGTTTCTAAACGCTGAAAGCCCGCGGGGAAATCACCTTCTAAATAAACCTTCACTAACATAACATCTTGGACCTCCTTCAAAAGTTCAATGGTAGCATCGGATAAGGTATAGCGCTTTTCTCCCGTAAGGTCGATGCGGAAAAACTTGAGGCCACCTATAATATTCACCAAAATAACAATGGCAATAAAAAGGGCAAAACGACTAATATCTCTTCTCTTTTTATTCATTACCACTTTCTACTTTGAATTACCAATCGCGTTGCGGCCATAAAGATGGCAATGAGTCCGATAAAATAAAAGAGGTCGCGGCTATCTATTACCCCCCGGCTCATTGAAATATAGTGTTCATTAATGCCTAGCTTTATTATGAGCAGATCCAAACTACCGAATAAGGCAAATTCTGAAATTTGATCAAATCCATAAAACAAAAAGAAGGAAAGGAACATAGCTAATAAAAAAGCCACAATTTGATTATCGGTTAAGGAAGAAGCAAAAAGACCAATACTTAAAAAGGCTGCCCCTAAAAATAGAAGGCCTACATAAGAACCAAAACTCCCGCCACTATCAATATTACCAGGGTTTGCTCCTAATAAATAAATGCTAACATAATACAGCACGGTAGGCAATAGAGCAAGAAAAAGCAAGAGCATTCCCGCCCAAAATTTTGCCAGTATTATTTGAATATCGGTAATGGGTTTAGTGAGCAGAAGCTCCATCGTCCCCGCCTTTTTTTCATCGGCAAACATGCGCATGCTAATGGCCGGAATAAGAAATAAAAATACCCAAGGAGAAATGGTAAACAAATTTCCAATGGAGGCATATCCACCATCGAGCATATTAAAGCTCCCCGGAAAGAGCCATAAAAATACGCTATTGATAAGGAGGTAAACCATTATTACCAAATAGCCCACAATGGAGCTGAAGAAGCTACGCACTTCCTTTTTTATAAGTGAAAACATTTACAAAGATTCTATTTGTTCGGTACTCCAAGCTTCAGGTTTTGCCGAAAAAAGGCTTTTGGTATAAGCCCAAACTCCTTTAAATAAATCGGAATGGCGATAGGCTTCGAGCTGCGAAGGCTCTTGCCACCAGCTGTAGGTAAAGTACACGTTTGGATTTTGTTGATCTTGTAATAAAATTAATTTTTCACAACCTTTAAAAGCTCTGATTTTGGCTTTATTTTTTTCAAAATTAGCAAGGAAGTTCGACACTTCGTCTGCTTTAAAAGTCATCTTCACGATTCTTGTAATCATGTGTAGCTTATTGTTACTGTATCCAACATCCCCAAACCCAAAAGGCTATTTGCCCCATTAATTTCTTTGCTCTGTGGGTCGCGAAAAGCAATTTCCAGCAAACCTAAAGAATTAATAAGGGCTAGCACGCCATCTTGAGCAATATCGTGATAAGCTGTTGCTATGCGTTTTAGGCTTCTGTTGCGGGGTAAATTAATTTCTATGGCTTTGCTTTTTTGTGCTTCCAGCAGATCTTTAGAGTCGATATTAGTAATAAGGTTGCCATAATTATCGATAAAAATAATGTGCCCCTGCACCAGCTTACGCTGTAAATCAACCTTACCTCTTAAATTACTACCCTTCACCAATTCTCCTAAGGAAGTTTGTGGCCCTAATAAAGAAGCTGCTCCTCCTCCCGCCAAATGTGCCGCGGCTCGTGCTAAAAAATCGCGACCAGGAAATTGAGTCGAGCGCTGCTCACCAATTTTAATTTGATGGAATATCAAGTTTTGCGGATTGCGATCAGCGGCAATCATGGTGAGAATACCATTATCGGAGGCCACAAAAAAGTGTCCGTCCATTTGCATCACATACCATTTTTGGCTGGGACTATTTTCGGCCGTAAGAATTAAATGCACCGTTCTTTTAGGGAAGCTATCAAAGCTATGCTTCACTATAAATGAGGTTTCTACGATGTCACCTGGAGGTAAATCATGGCTAATATCACAGAGAATCAAGTTGGCTCGCTCTTGATATAACACGCCTTTCACGATGGCCGTGTAGGGATCTTTTGTCCCATAATCGGATGTTAATGTAATTATTGCCATAAAGTGCCGCAAAGGTAGTAACCTGAAGGCGAGTTTAAATTAGACACGAAGAATTTCAACAAAAAGAATAGACTAGGCTGTGCGCCAAATCTGTAGCGGCTTGCAACAAATGTTGCCGTGGAAGAATTCTCAATTTATTCGAAAAAAATAATACTGACCAGCGTTTATCTGGCCCTAAGAATAGACCATTATTTCTTCACCCTGGGTCTTAGTACTAAAAAAGACTACCGCTAAATTTTTTATCGCACTAAAGTATGTAGAGCGAACGCCCCTTTTTTTATTGTTATTTTGTATTTTAAATTTAGATAATATCACAGGTCTTTTTAGGCCTATCAAAAGCAGAGTTTTAGCTTGAGTGAAAAAATTGTAAGAGTAGACCAAGTAGATCCTATTGAAGTGTACGGCGCTAATAATCGCTACCTCAATATCATCAAGACTTATTTCCCCGCCCTTAAGATTATTGCGCGCGGAGATCAAATTAAGGTCAATGGAGAGGAGAGTGAAATGGCTCGTTTTGAAGACAAAATTGCCGAAATTATAGCGCATTTAAATCGCTTTAACTCTTTAAGCATTAACCAAGTAGATCGCATCATGAAAGATGAAATGAAGGAAGAAAGCGATAAAAAAGGCAGTGCCGATTTAATCCTTCATGGCGTTAACGGTCAGGCTATTCGAGCCCGCACCTTAAACCAGAGGCGCATGATTAAGGCCATGGAAACGAATGACGTAATGTTTGCCGTTGGTCCGGCGGGAACCGGGAAAACCTATACCGCAGTAGCCCTTGCCGTAGCCGCCTTAAAAAACAAAGAGATCAAGAAAATTATCCTCACTCGCCCAGCGGTAGAAGCAGGTGAAAATCTAGGCTTTTTACCAGGCGACCTCAAAGAAAAATTGGATCCTTATTTACAGCCTCTATACGATGGCTTACGCGATATGATCCCGCCCGAAAAGTTGGCTTATTATTTAGAAAGCGGCACCATTCAAATTGCTCCACTCGCCTTTATGCGCGGAAGAACCTTAGATCGAGCTTTTGTAATTTTGGATGAGGCCCAAAACACCACCCGCAGTCAGATGAAGATGTTCCTTACGCGAATGGGGGCTAGTGCCAAATTTATTGTTACCGGAGATGTGAGTCAGATTGATCTTCCGCGCAAGCAGGCTTCTGGCTTAAAAGAGGCTTTGCGAATTTTAGGAGATATTAAAGGCATCGCTAAGATTTTCTTGGATGAAAATGATGTGATTCGTCACCAGTTAGTAAAAGACATTATTAGAGCTTACGATAAAGAAGAAAATGAGCATGAAAACATTAGTAAAAACTAATTACCAGTTCCCTACTCAAACCAATCTCTATAAAGGGAAGGTTAGAGATGTATATAGCCTTGGTAACAATCTTTTAGCGATGGTTGCCAGCGATAGAATTTCGGCCTTTGATGTGGTTCTGCCCAAAGGCATCCCCGGCAAGGGACAGGTACTTAATCAAATTGCTAATTACTTTTTAGATGCTACCGCAGATTTAGTTCCTAACTGGAAAATTGCGCAGCCCGACCCCATGGTAACCGTCGGCCAATTAGCCGACCCCTTTAAAGTAGAAATGGTAATTCGGGGCTATTTAACGGGGCACGCTTGGCGCACTTATAAATCGGGCTTGCGAGTGCTTTGTGGTGTTACCCTTCCCGAGGGAATGAAAGAAAATCAGGCCTTTCCCAAGCCCATCATAACTCCCACCACCAAAGCCGATCTGGGCACCCACGATGAAGATATCAGTCGTGAAGCTATTTTAGAGCAAGGTATAGTTAGTGAAGCTGATTATTTAGTTTTAGAAGACTACACCCGTAAACTCTTTAAGCGCGGACAAGAAATGGCCGCGGAAAGAGGACTTATTTTAGTGGATACCAAATATGAATTTGGAAAAAACTCCGCCGGCGAGATTATCCTTATTGATGAAATCCACACCCCCGATAGCAGTCGCTACTTTTATGCCGCTGGTTATGAAGAAAGATTAGCCCAAGGACAAGCTCAGAAGCAATTGAGTAAAGAGTTCGTGCGCGAATGGCTAATGGAAAACGGCTTTCAAGGCAAAGAAGGACAAAGCGTTCCTGAAATGACGGAAGAGTTCGTGCTTTCTGTTTCACAGCGCTACCAAGAATTGTTCAATGCCATTACTGGTCAGCAGTTTATTTGGGACGAAAATCCTAACATTGAAGACAGAATCTATACAAATACGGTTAACTATTTAAACAGCTAACATGAAGAAATTACTTTTCGCCTTAGGTCTACTAATTAGCTTTAATGCTAGTGCTCAATTTGATTTTGGCTTAAGAGCTGGGGCTAGTCTTAGTAGTCCTCGCATTGAAAATTTCGAAGGGAAAAGCACCATTAGCGATTTTGAACAAGATGCCACGGAACTTAGCTACCAAGCGGGAGTTTATGCTCGCTTTAAAGTAATGGCTTTTTTCGTGCAGGGGGAACTTTATTTCACACAGATTAATCAGTCTGCTCTAGCCTCCTTCACCTCCTTAAATGCGCCACCTAAAACCATCGACCTCAGCTTTAGCCGAATAGATTTACCTATTCTTTTAGGCCTTAAGATGGGTCCCATTCGAGTTATGGCCGGCCCTAAATTTAGCAGCAATTTTAATGATGTTTCTGGCAATCTCGAAAATGACCTAAAAGCAGCCAGCCTTGGCTACCAAGTGGGTATTGGCGCAGAGTTCAGCAAGTTGTTTATTGATTTACGCTATGAAGCTGGTTTAGGAAATTGGGCCAATAGCGTGTTAATTGATAACACTAGTTACCAATCGGATATTAGAACGACGCAAATAATGCTTTGTCTGGGTTTTGAATTGTTCTAATTAATTTTACGTGGAACTCACTTTAACCAAAGTAAACTCGCCCGTAAGAATCCCCAGTCGTAAAGCTTGGTTATAGCTTTCTTCGCTTTCGATTGGAGTCATTAGCTTTTCAATTCGATCGGCATGCGCCAATTGATCGTTTAGTTTATAATAAAAATATCCGCAAAGTGCTGAATCTCGCACCACAAATACGGTGTGTTCGGCACTATTGCGACCTCTCCCTTTGAATAGCGCATCCACCGGGAAATCGGTTAAAACTTGGCGAACCTCCTCACCCTTTTTACCACGAGCAATACGCTGATACATGCGCATGGCACGTTCACCCGCTTTTAAGTTAGAAACCGTTAACCAAGGTTTTTTCTTACCCGCATCTTCTAAAGGGACAAGACTTAAACGGGGTGGATTTTCACGCTTGTCGGCAAAAATGCCATATTTCTCTTTGGTTGAACTAGCTGAATTGAAAGGAGGCTTAGCCTCTTTTAGTTCAGCTTCTCGCTTTACTTTGGCAATTAACCAATTACCTACTGGCTCTATCTTTAAGTTATGTACCTCCTCTTGTAGTTTGAGCGACTTGGCAGAACTGCTTAAAAAGAGACGGTTTATGGAAGCTTTAATATTATCAGAAGCGCCGAGATAAAGTAATTTTCCGTGGCGATCATGCAGGTAAAACAGTCCACGGTTATGTTTGATGGATCGTTGTAAATCGTTGATTTTATCCTTTAGATAATCGTTTTCTAAGATACTTTGCTCAAAAGAGCTAATCCCCTTATTACGATCTTTTTCTCTTAAAATCTCGAAGAGCTCTAAAGTGGCGCGGGCATCACTTTCCGCCCTATGCTTATTAGTGCGACTTAGGCCTAACTCATCACACATTTTATCTAAGCCGTAGCTTTTTAAATTCGGGATAAGTTCTTGCGCCAACTTAATGGTATCTAAAGTTTTTCGTTCGAAAGCATAGCCCAAGCGAGCAAATTCCTGCCGAAGCATGCGATAATCAAACTCGACATTATGCCCCACTATTACTGCATCTTCTGTGATTTCAATAAGACGCTTAGCAACTTCGTGAAAACGCGGTGCGCGCAATAGCATTTTATCGGTAATCCCTGTCATTTTAGACACATAAGGCTGCACCCCGCGATGAGGGTGAACCAAGCTAATTAGCTGGTCAACAATTTCTTCGCCATCGTATCGAAAGGCTGCGATTTCAATCATGGCCTCCTTTCCAAAAGGACCACCACTAGACTCAATGTCTACAATACAGAACATGCCACGAAGTTACATGAATAAATCATTAAGAAAGAAGAACTGAAAAAGATATAGCTTTACTTTGTAATTCTATGAGACAATGGCTTCGCAGCATAGCATTCATTTTTTTAGTGCCAGCCCTAATGCTGGGGCAAGAAGCATCAGATAAACCTCCGCCGCAGATTATCAAAGCGGTAGAGCAAAGAGCCGCTAACTTCGCACAGTTCAGTCGCTATTCGGCTCAATTTTTCGAGACTTGCTACGCTGAAATCCACAGTGTTCCCTACTCTATCTGGCCTCTATCTGGGACTCTAGTTCCAGATAAAAAAGACACGGGTATCGTATATCGCAGTCAAGCCTTAATTAAGGCGCTGTATTTTGACGATTTCCACTTTGACCAAGACGTTCTTATAAAAAGGGAAGCTGGCCATTTACCCATTCCCAACTGGCAACAATTGCCAGGCTATGGCTTCAGTTTACTTCAAGAACGCATCTACCTAAATCAAACTTTCGACCGCGGTTTTATTAGCCCTCTCAGTAAAAAAGGCCTCAAAATATATAGTTATCAGCTTATTGATTCTGCTTTCGCAGATGGCCAAGAACGCTACAAGATTTCTTTCCAACCCAAAAAAGAGGAATACCCCGGATTAAGGGGCAGCATCTGGTTACTAGACTCGATATACCTTCCTTTAGAGAACAATTTCGTCATATCTGCTAATAATCAATTAGAATTATTAGACAGCATCTGCCTTGAGCAAAAATACCAGTGGGCAAATGGAGAATATAAAATGCTTCGGCAAAATATTGCTTTACACATTAACCTCTTCGGCTATCGCGGATCCTATCATATTGATCATGAATTCTCGCAATTCGAATATTCTACTGCAATCAGCGCCAATCAATTCGATGCTTTGGTTTACCATCAAAGTAAAGATGACTTTAACTTAGACACTAACTACTGGCAAAATTTAGCCAGCAAGCATCAGCATCAAAATTATTACGATAGCTTGAGTTTAGAAACACCTTTAGCCAAGCAATTTCGCCTCTATGGCCGTCAGCGCTTAGATCCTGAAAATTTTGCCCTTTATAAAAACCTATACCGCCATTATACCCTGCGTCATAAAAATTGGTACGCCGATCTTCCTGCTTTCTATCGCAGCCTTGGTTTCAATGCCGTGGAGGGACTTTACAGTAGATACGTATTTAAGCTTGGCCACATTAAAGACCAAGACGAGTGGTATTTACAGAGTCAGCTGCGTTATGGTTTGGCCGACGACCGCTTAAAACCTAGTTTTATTTTGGCCCATAATTCGGGCAATATAAAAAGCCGCAGTTTTATGCTGAAAGGGGGAACTGATTATCGGCAATTAAACGAAGACGAACCCATACTTCCTATTTTAAACACTACTTATAGCTTACTGCTAGCGCGCAATTACCTCAACCTTTTCGGTAAAGATTACCTTTCTTTTGAATACAATAGCCAACCCGCTGTTGGCTTTTCTTTTAGCAGTAGCTTAGAATATGCGTATCGCTACCCACTCTATAATAATACGAATTTCTCCCTCTTTAAACCCGAGGCCGATTTTGATGATAACAATGATGATTTTGCCGAAAATATCTCTACCCAAGGTTTCAGAGCGCATCAAGCTTTAAGCTTCGAATTAAACTTGAGCTACCAGTTTAAACAGCTCTACGAAGTGCGCTACAAGCAACGCTTTCAAGACTTATACGGTGGGCGACAAAATTTACAAACAAGAGCACCAAAATTGTATTTCGATCTCCGCGCTGGCATACCCACCGCTTTTAGTGAAACCAACTATATTTTTCAGCGCATTGGTCTACAAAATAGTTTTCGTTGGGGAAATATTGGCTTGTCGCAATTCGACATTAGTGCCGGTAGTTTTTTACATTCAGAGAACCTGCCTTTTATCGACTACCAACATTTTGACGGGGTGCAAGTCTTTTTCCTTCAACCTAGCGCCGATCGCTCGGCTATGATTAAGCAGTTTAGCAGCTTACCCTATTATAATTACAGTACCAATGAATCCTTTGTAGAGCTTCACTTCGAGCATAACTTCGATGGAGCATTGCTTTCGCAAATCGACTTTATTAGACCCTATAAAGTGCACAGCTTAGTTGGTTTTAACTCTTTACACCTGAAAGATAGGCGCGCCTTTATCGAGTTGTTTTTTGGACTGGACAATATCTTTAAAGTTTTAAGATTGGAATTTGTTGCAGGTATTGATAACTTCGAAGCACTGCGACCTGCAATGCGTATTGGCTTTGATTTCAACTACGATTACTACAAACGAAACCGCTGAGAATAAACCAACTAAAGTTGAAATAAAAACGTAGATCCAACAAAGACCCGATCATGAAGTACTTACTATTAGTCTCTCTAATTTTCCTTCTCGGCTTTAGCTCCTGCCTAGGACCCGAATACGACAAACCCTATCTTTACGAGTCGGCCTACACTCCGATTCTTATGCAGCGTGAAGATTTAGAGAAGTCTATTAAATTAGACGGGCCGAGAGCTATCAAAGACTTCGGGAAAATTTATATTAAAGATAGCCTTCTCTTCATCAATGAAAAATACGAGGGCATCCACGTAGTTGATAATAGTGACCCTAGCAATCCTGAAAATCTGGCCTTCATTGTTATTCCGGGCAGCATAGATATTAGCATATTAAATGATGTCATTTACGCTGACAACGCTGTAGACCTTGTTGCCTTTCGATACAACGGCAGCGATATTACCCTCTTAGATCGCAATCGAAATGTTTTCCCCGAACTAGTGCCTCCTCAAGGAGAACAATACTATTTCAATTACAATATAAATCGCCCCGAAAATACGGTGATTGTAAAATGGGTTCTAAAATGAAAAAGATATATAGCCTTCTCATCGGCCTCAGCCTTTTAGCCGCCTGCACTTCCAACGAGTCGTCCATCGGGGATGCCTCTACTGGAACGGGACAAGGTGGAAGCTTAGCGCGTTTCGCCATCGCAAACGGACATCTCTTCTCGGTAAATAATAATCAAATGCAAGTCTTCAGTCTCGCCAATCCTGAAAACCCAGTTCAGATTAGCCAATTTTTTCTCAACGCTACGGCGGAAACAATTTTCCCACGCGATAATTCAACTCTTTTTATTGGCACCACAACGGGTATGTTTATTTACGATATAAGCAATGCACCTAACATTCGTCTAATCAGTACTTACAATCATATAGTAGCTTGTGACCCCGTGGTTGCCAATGATCGATACGCCTACGTAACCCTTCGCAGTGAAAGTAATAATTTCAATTGCTTTAGAAGTGTTAACCAGTTGGATATCATCGATATTCAAGACCTTAGCCAGCCTCAGATCATAAGCAGTTTCCCTTTGATTCAGCCGAAAGGCCTAGGCTTATATGGTGATACACTGCTAGTTTGTGACAAGGGCCTTAAAGTCTTCGATGTAAGCAATCCAAACTCGATCCGTTTACTAACTGCTGATGAAGATTTTGATGCGGTAGATATCATTCCCAATGGCAATTTGATGATTACCGTTTCAGAGACCGGCTTAAAGCAATACCGTTTTAAAAATGGCCAAATAAACTTCTTGAGTGCCCTATGAAAAAGTTGAACGCCCTGCTCTTCGTATCCCTTATCAGTCTGCAAATATCTGGACAAGCACTGCCGTTGAGCGAATTTAATCCTAAATTCTGGGAGGTAGGCTGGGTTTCTAGTGATATCTTTATTGGTACCTTTTCGGCCGATGTAGTGCTGGGTTTTAGAGAAAATCAAGGCATCGGTTTACGAACAACATTTACCCAGGATTACTTCCCAGACGACTTCTACGGTTTATATGACAATAGTAATTTCATCTATCGCGGTGGAATTTTCCATAAATTATACCTAGCCGATAAACGTAACCGCCATATCACTTTAAGGCATGGCCCGCGGATAAGTGTGAGTGAATACTCCTTTCAAAAGGAAGGTTGGATTGAATTTTATAATTCCGGTAACAGACAATATCGTTTTGGCACTATTAACTTAACTGACCAAAATATTGAACTGGGTTATGAATTTATTGTTGGAATTCAACAACGCTATAATAGCATGTTCTTTTTAGAGTACTACTTGGGCGTGAGCTATATGGATTATGTGAGCACCAATTCTACCGAGTACACCTTAAATGACTTACGATCAAATGATTACAGCTACGGCTACTATTCCGAATTTTTACCAAACCAATTTCAGCTACTATTAGGATTTGTTATTGGATTGCGGAAATAAGCTTAATTCCGACCCCCAAAAATTTTTGTACCTACTCTTATCATATTCGACCCCTGTTCTATGGCAAGGGAATAATCGCCACTCATTCCCATGCTGAGGATATTGAATTCATCGGCACCTAAAAGTGCTTGGGTACTTTTATAAAAACTGGACAAAGCACTAAACTCTCGTATTAGTTGCTCTTTATCATCCGTAAAGGTAGCCATTCCCATTAGGCCTCTAACTCTTATATTAGGATAGGATTCTTTTAGATTCTTTTGAAACAAGGACTCTGCTTCGGAGTAGTCAAAGCCAAATTTGCTATCCTCTTCTGCGATATGAATTTGTACTAAACAGTCAATTACACGCTCACACTTGGCCGCTTCCTTATTCAAGGCTTTCAAGCGCTTTTCCTTATCCATGCCATGCACTAAAGAAACAAAGGGGGCCATGTATTTAATTTTATTATCCTGAACATGGCCGATCATGTGCCAAAAAATATCCTTCGGCAAAGCCTCATACTTCTCGGCCATCTCTTGAATCTTATTCTCACCAAAATGTCTTTGCCCCGTTTGATAAGCCTCCTCGATGGCTTCGATTGGCTTTGTTTTGGAAACAGCAATTAGTTGTATCTCCTTGGGTAGATTTTTCAATAAGGCCTGTAAGTTTTCAGCTATCATCTGTATAAGGGTTTTAATCTGAGTTCAGCCTAAAAATATAGCCTCAGGTTTTTAGCAAAGGTTGTAAAACAAAAAAGCCTCTCCAAAAGGAAAGGCTCTTAATGTGTTCGAGAAAATGATTATCCAATAGAGTTAACGTGAACCGTTAAGCTAGACTTTAAATTTGCTGCTTTATTGGAATGAATAATATTCCTTTTGGCAAGTTTGTCAATCATACTTAATACTTCAGGAAGACGTTTTTCGGCTGCTGCCTTATCTTCTTCTAAACGAAGTACACGCATTGCGTTACGAGCAGTTTTATGCTGGTAGCGATTTAAATCTCTTTTCTTTTCGTCAGAGCGAACTCTTTTTAATGCCGATTTGTGGTTTGCCATATCTTTTATATTGCAGCCCCTAGGAGAATCGAACTCCTCTTTCCAGGATGAAAACCTGGCGTCCTAACCGATAGACGAAGGGGCCTTATGTGTACCGTTTATTTTGGGTTTGCAAATGTAAGAGCATTTTTAATTTCTGCAAACCCCTCTTCGAAAAAAATTAACTTTTATTTCATTTTTATTCTAAAGAACTAAAAAACAGACACTTAAATTTAAGTCCTATTAGTAGGCTCGAGCGAAAACCACTCTTTGCAGAGAGTCTTTACCACTATAAACGCACTTACCGGGCTGTTTATCACCTTCTAAAGGAATACATCGGATAGTTGCTTTGGTCTCCGTTTTAATCTTTTCCTCTGTTTCTACCGTTCCATCCCAATGCGCTAATACGAAGCCACCCGCCGTAATCTTCGCTTGGAAGTCTGCCCAATCGTCTACCACATGCGTGTTGTCCTCTTGAAAAGACCGAGCCTTTTTAAAGAGGTTAGCTTGTATCTCTTCCAGAATTAACTTAATTCTCTCTTCGATGCCTTCCATTGACTCAACCGACTTGCTCATATTATCTCTTCGTGCGAGCTCCACGGTATTATTTTCTAAATCTCGAGGACCCATTGCAATTCTCAATGGAACACCTTTCAACTCATATTCGGCAAATTTCCAGCCGGGCTTATGCGTATCGCGATTATCAAAGTGCACCGAAACGCCAATCTTTTCTAAGTTTTGTTTTATCTCTTTCGCTTTCGCAGATATCTCCACCAATTGATCCTCGCCTCTATATATGGGCACGATTACCACTTGATAAGGCGCTAAGTTTGGAGGAAGCACCAGACCATTATCATCTGAATGCGTCATAATCAATGCTCCAATCAGGCGAGTACTCACGCCCCAAGATGTGGCCCAAACGTATTCTTCTTTCCCTTCCTTTGAAGCGTACTTAACATCAAAAGCCTTGGCGAAATTCTGACCCAGGAAATGACTAGTACCCGCTTGCAGAGCCTTACCGTCCTGCATCAACGCCTCAATGCAATAAGTCTCCAAAGCCCCAGCAAAACGCTCACTTTCAGTTTTGACCCCTTTTATAACGGGAATAGCCATAAAGTTCTCCACGAAGTTGGCATACACCTCCAGCATTGTTTCCGCTTCTTCTAAAGCCTCTGCCTTAGTAGCGTGAGCAGTGTGTCCTTCTTGCCAAAGGAACTCGGCCGTACGAAGAAACAAGCGCGTACGCATTTCCCAACGCACAACATTCGCCCACTGATTAATTTTAAGGGGTAAATCACGATAGCTCTGCACCCACTTGCGGTAAGTATCCCATATAATGGTTTCAGAAGTCGGTCTTACAATAAGCTCTTCTTCCAACTTCGCATCTTCGTCAACTATCACCCCCTTACCATTGGGATCGTTTTTAAGGCGATAATGCGTAACTACCGCACACTCTTTAGCAAAACCTTCCACGTGACTGGCCTCTTTCGAGAAAAACGATTTTGGTATAAAAAGCGGGAAATAAGCATTTTGATGTCCCGTCTGTTTAAATTTAAGATCCAACTCTGCTTGCATCTTTTCCCAAATAGCATAGCCATAAGGTTTGATCACCATAGAACCTCGCACGGCACTATTCTCCGCTAAGTCGGCTCGAACTACTAGTTCATTGTACCACTTAGAATAATCCTCTTCTCTTTTCGTTAGTTTCTGAGCCATTAAATTGTATCTTGGTATGGAGTTTGTTTTATTACTGTTGGCAAAGCTAAATATTTAACGAACTCCTAAAAACGCATCGGTCATGAAAAATTTACTTAGTTTATCAATATCACTTTCCATTCTGCTTTTTGGCTGCAGTGGAAGTAAAACAGTCGTAAACAATTATGAAGATGGGATTTATTCTAGTCCTGCTTCTACACCAGCTCCTAATTCTGCTGCGCAAAGTAGTGAAGAGTTTAGCTTAAACGACGTAAATCCTAGTGAAAAGGAGAATTCAGAGGACTTCGATTACTACAATCCTGGCGACAATAATAACAGTAGCCAACAATATAGTACGGGTGGCGATGTAATCGTTAACAACTACTACAACCAAGGTTTCCGCAATCCTGGCTTTAACAACAACTTCTACTGGAATAGTTGGGGCTGGAACAACCCATACCGCTTCAATTCATGGGGCTTCTACGATCCAATCTGCGACCCGTGGTATAATGGAGGCTGGGGATGGAATGTTGGCTGGGGATACGGCGCCGGCTGGGGATGGAGATCTCAATGGGGCCCGAGCTATTGGGGCGGTGGATGGAATTCCTACAATTCATATTGGGCTGGTTACAACCAAGGCTTTTACAATGGTGTAGGTGATTTTCGCTACGGCCGCAACAGAATATATACTGGTGCAAGAGGAAGTTTTGGAAGGAATGGCTCTTACAACATAAACTCTGGTTCAAGAATTTCTAGACGCAGTGCTTATGCAAATACCCGCTCCTTCAAAAATAATGGCTCTAACCGCAGAAGCAGTAGCTCAGCATCTAACCGCAACACTCGCTTTAACAATGCTAATATTGTTTCGAGAGAGGCAAGAACTAGTCAAAGAGTTAGCAACAGCCGCAGTGCTGCCAGCAGCAACAGATACGCCAGTAGCACTTATAACCAAGCAAGAGCTACAACCGATAGAAGCAGAAACGTAAACACTTCAAACGGACGAGCTACAAGTACTAGAGGAACCACCACGAGAGGAACTTCCACTGAGAGAACCCCAAGTAACAGATCAAACTCTAATGTTAGGACTAACTCAAGTGATACAAGAACTAATAACTCGGGCAGAACTAACACGAATATCCGCAGTCGCAGCGAGAGAAACAATAGCTTCCAACAAAGATCGCAGAGCACTTCTCCAAGATCAAACAGTTCTACCCGAAGCAACAACAACTCGAGCAGATCCAATAGCGGTGTAAATAGATCTAACTCTAACAGTAGCAATAGATCCTATACCCCTAGCAGGTCTTCGAATCGCGGTTCATCAGCGAGCCCATCAAGATCGAACAGTAGTAGTGGTGCAAGTCGCTCTAGTGGCAGCAGCAGAGGTAGCTCTAGCAGCTCTAGAGGCTCAAGCAGAAGTAGTTCAAGTAGAAGCAGTTCAGGTAGAGGACGATAATCGCAGAATGAAAATGAAGAAATTAAGCATCCTTTTAATGTGCACTTTGGCTTTAAGCAGTGTGCATGGTCAGACGGCGGACGACATCGCCCTCTTCAATAAAACCGGATTAAACGGCAGCCCTCGATTCACTGCAATGGGGGGCGCCTTTACCTCCCTGGGCAACGATCCAAGTGCGATTGGAATTAACCCGGCTAGTGGCGCCGTAAATAACTTTAGCGCTATCAATTTTAGCTTTGGTATTAATAACGAAAGTGCCCGTCTCAGCAATTTCTATGGAAATGATAAACTAAATAATGATTTAGGTTCCTCCTTCCAAAACTTTGGTTTAAACTTCGTTTTCAAAGGCAATAAAAACACCCGTTACAGTTTAGCCTTAAACGTAAACAGACTAGCTAATTTCAATCGAAATTTCAATATCTCTGGTCTCAACAATGAATACACCCTAGGGGAATACTGGGCCGATGAATCTGCTGGTTTAAATCCAGATGTGATTAGCAACGACGCTTATGCCGCTTGGCAAGCCTTTCTTCTAGTACCGGACAGCAACGGCAACATAATGCAAAACGGTTACGCTTACGGACAAATGATCAACGGGGAATTGGTAAGTAATAGCGATGTAAGATATAGTGTTGATCAATGGGGATCTTTTAATGAAACGAATGTGGCCTTCGCGGTTGATAAGGGTTCTAAACTTTATTACGGCTTTTCTATAGGCTTCCCTACTCTTAACTTCCGGAGAGAAGAATTCATCACAGAGGACCTTCTACAATCAGACAATCCTCCCTATAGCGCCAGTAGCTACACTTATCGTAGACTCAATGATATGAATGCCACCGGCTTCAACATGAAATTAGGATTAATTTTCAAACCTTTAGAAAACATTAGGGTAGGTCTATCCTACGAAAGCCCAAGTTGGTACACCATAAATCAGTTTTACGAAACAGACGTTAGCGCTCGGTTTACCCAAGAACCAGAAGTAGGACAAGGAACTTTAATTAATAGCGATATTTTAGAAACTGGCCTTTATGCCTATCGGTTACGCACCCCTTCCATTATTAGAGTCGGACTCAGTGGTGTTTTATGGAAAAAACTTGTCTTAAGTGCCGACTACCATAGACAAGGGCTAGGCGACAATAGATTATACACGAATAACAGAAGCTTCAATATAGACGAAAGCCTTTTGAACAATGATTTTCAGCCGGTCTTAAATGAATTACTCAACACCGAAAGAGAAACCTTTGCTTTTGGCGCCGAACTAAAGTTGCAATCTTACTTTTTAAGAGCAGGCTACAGACTAGACGAAAGTGCCTATTTATCTAATTACCAAAAAAGTACTGCGCGCGACTTAACAAGCATTAGCGGAGGTATTGGTTATAACCGTGGACCTTGGTCTTTCGACATCACTTATGTTCAAAGTCAACAAGATTTTACCCAAGTAGGCTACCGTGGATTTGACGAAAACGGAGATTCCTTCGAAGTAATTGATGACATTTTAGTAAGTAGCGTAAATCACAATGTAATTTTTGGAGTAGGCTTTAAATTCTAAAGAAACTCAATCCCAGTATGCCTCTTGTTTTACCCTAGACAAGAGGCTTTTTCGTTTCTGAACTTAAGCTAATTGCACCTAGAAAATATGTGCTATCTGCGGCTAAGTTTATTTTGATAAATTCGAGGCGATATTTTTATGCTTTAAATCACCCCTCAAAAGAGATCCAAATAAATGAAGTTAAGATCAGCACTAGCCCTGGCTATTGGACTTATTTCCAGCCTTTCCGCACAAGAACCAGACTTATCAAAAACCAGCA
>TARA_R110002050_G_scaffold88375_3_pt1 | contig 18952 bp, 17 predicted proteins | sample TARA_R110002050 | Tara Oceans TARA_R110002050 (sample SAMEA4396988) | marine metagenome | biome: Polar Biome; feature: [DCM] deep chlorophyll maximum layer (ENVO:01000326); material: water (ENVO:00002006), including particulate matter (ENVO:01000060) such as... | depth 25 m
TAAATTATTTTTTTTCTAATTCACACACAACTTTTGGGATTGATCCTTTGAAACCCCGCCAAAAAGGCGGGGTTTATTTTACTATTCAAATTCAAGGAGCCTGTGGTTTTTAAAGACGGGTCCACAAACAAAAATAAGAGGGCTATCTAGCCCTCTTTACATTATTTATCCCAAGAATATTGGACTACTCTTCCTCCCCACCTACAGCTCCAACTGCCAGGGCTTCTTCGTTTTCAAAAGCATCCAAGGCTTCCAAATTTTCATTAAGTTCGTTGGATTCCGAAGTTGAAGCCTTTAGGGCATTGAACTTTTCCAATTGGTCCATATCCCCTTCTTCGCCTGAAAAATAGGGAAATACATCCATGATCGGAGATTCCGATATTACAGGAATAGTGTAATCGCCCATGGTACCTTTCATGGCCTGTATGGTATTGTCATAGGCCTCCTTTACATCATTGGCCTGTACCAATAAATAAGTATTGGTTTTTTTTTCCTTACCACTATTCTCGTCAAAGGCAATTAAAGCCACCTTTGATTTAAACCATCGATCGGAATTCTCAAAAGGATGCACCTCCGAAAAATTCGCGACTTTTATATTGGTGATCAAGAATTCTTCACTGGTATAGGCGGCCATCTCTTCATTTATTCTGCTCTCCGCTTCGGTATAGGATATCGCATCCAACAAATAAGTTTCCGTTGTTACTTTCTGTTCCCCAGTTTCATGTGTTTTTCTATATTTTACCTTGCACTCGTACCAAGTCTGACTCATATCTATATATTTTTAAGGACGCCAAAAATAGGTCTTAATAAAAAAATATCCCTCCATTTGGGAAATAGATATTCACAATTTACGATTGTGGAAAAAATAGCAGTCCTGATTGTAGGCAGTTGATTTTTGGTCGGATTGATAGGTATGTTACCTAATTCCCCGAAGTCCAATAATTTATAGCATAGGATTATAAAATATATGGTCTAAAATTAATTCTGAGGTGTTAAACGGTCCATTTCAATACGGAGTAGCACTCTAGCAAAAAACCTTCTATAGGCTATCCAGGTCGAACGAATAAATATTGCCCAAATCATCAGAAAAAAATATCAATTTTGGTCTGTTGGATAAGAAACTGGCCTTACTGGATGTAACATCACCGTTTTTCCCCTTTATTTTGGTCTTTAATTGGATGAGTTCCCGAAACTCCCAGCCATCTTTCCTTCTTTTTATTTCATTGACAGAAATAAAATATCGATTGTTCTCCCGATCTTTAACCGCATGTACCTCAAATATTTCTCCCGATTCAACATGGTTGATAATAGGTCGTGATGGACTTCTTTGTGCGGTGAGAATCTCGTACGGAATATTGGTCCACCTTCCCTCCTTGTCCCTCATTCGCAATACAAATTGGGGCTGGCCAATTTGGTCCACACTGTTCTTGGAAACCAAGGCCATTTCTCCGTTCCCAAATATTGTAGCATTTAAATGATCGTCTGCATTATTATCGCCCTGCTGAACAATTATGGGCGCCGACCAATGTGCAGGCCCTTCCCCATCCCGGTGGATTCGCTCCATAATGGATTGGGTATTTTGGTCGGACCAAATAACGGATACCTTGTCTTTCAATCCGACTATTAGGGAAATATCGTCTCTGTTGATGTTGTCTGCCAATTCAATGGGTTCCGACCAATCCTTACCGTTATAGGAATGCCAAACCATAATTTTCTGGTTCACATCCGCACAAACCCAATATTGATTTTTCGAATCTCGGGTTATGGTAGCCGTCTCAAGGGATTGGCAGTCCTGGGGAATGGGCAGGGATTCCTTCCATTGATGTTCGTATTGTTTGTTTTGGTGGGAATAGGTTATCTGAACTACATTCAATGCACATTCCCCGACCAAAACTATATGCGCCTCATCACCTGAGCTATACACATCGGCCCTACTCGGCAAATTTTGCCAAGCTTTATTAACTTCAAATTGACTCGCCCAAACAGTAGTTTCCTTTTTCAATAATTTTGGGCCATCCCCGTCCCCTACTATCAACCAATGCCCATATTGGTTTGTCCATGATTTGGACTGGGGTTTATCTGCCGTAGCGTCCCCATAATTTACATGAAAAATGGGTTCCAAATAAAGTTCCCGGGTATTGGCCTCCTGGGAAAACACACCATATCCGCAGATCAATAGACAAAAAAGTGAGGAAAAGGAAGGTGAAATGTTTATAAAATTCATACTGTTGGTCTCTAGGTCACCAAGTTAATCTAAAATATTTATAGGTAATATAAAAGAAAGGCTATCTATTTTTAAAGTATTGATAATATATGCAATTAGCCATTGTTCACTAAGTTAAGAGATCCATGATATTCTTCCGGAACCAAATTTCATCGATCCATTAAAATTATAATAACCTTAGCCTTTCGAAATCCTCCAAGGAGAAAGTACCTTTCCACAATTTCAGGGATAGGAATGCATTAATTTCATTACTTTTATTGGAGACTATTAGTCTGTCCCACATTATATTAACACGGAACAAGATATTAAAATTCCTATGAAAAAAATTGCCCAAATTTTGTTCCTTCTCTTGTTTTCAATATCATGGCACCCAGGAATTGCACAAAACAAAACCCCCATCCCCCATTACACTTATAAAAAAGGAGACCCCAATGGAATTGGAAAATGGTATATGGGAAGGGAAATTGCATATGTAATGGGATATCAGGGCATACAATGGTTAGATCGTCCCGAGCGTGAAGTAGAAGAAAACACCACTACCCTATTACGTAATATGGCTATTGAACCGGAAGATAATATTGCCGACATAGGTGCTGGTTCCGGCTACCATGTTTTTAAGATGGCCAAATTGTCCAGGTCTGGGCTTGTCTTCGCTGTGGATATTCAGGAAGAAATGCTGGAAGAGATCAAGAGTCGCAAAGAACGGGACCAAATTAAAAATGTAAGGATCATAAAAGGCAGTGAAAAAAATATAAACATAGCTGAGAATTCTTTGGACAAGGTACTTATGGTGGATGTTTACCATGAGTTTAATTTTCCGGCAGAAATGTTGAGCTCCATTAAAAAAGCTTTACGGGCCGATGGTAAACTGTTTTTGATAGAATATCGCGCCGAGGATGACAAAGTTCCTATAAAAACCCTTCATAAAATGACCGAGGCACAGGCCATTGTGGAATTGGAAGCAGCAGGAATGAAGTTAGAGCGCAACATTGATAATCTTCCTTGGCAGCACTGTATGGTGTTTGTGAAGAATTGAATTAATACCAAGGTATATACCATATATTACCTTACCCTTTGTTCCTTGGTTTAAATAGGGAAAACTATTGCGTGAAATTTTACTTCTTATAGGGATGGTCTAATTTTCTGGTCGGAAATGAAACTCCATTTTAAATAATTGATTACCTTCAAATGATAACAGCAGTCTCTGTTGTTCATAAATCAACCCATACTAAAACGCACTAAAATGAAACGGACAATTCTTTCCATGCTATTACTATTTATGGTCCTTAATAGCTATTCCAATACTGCTCCACAGCCTCTTTGGACCAATCCTTTTATAGGCATGTGGGGACTCGACATTAAAGGTGGTGGTGCCGGCTGGCTAAACGTTCATGAGGACCATGGCTTCTTGGATGCCGAACTGTTATGGATAGGTGGTAGTGTTGTTCCTGTGTCCAACATTTACCTGGTAGACGAAAATACATTGGTGGCTACCCGTACCTATGAAGTTAAAAGAAGTGCCCACCGGAGCCATACGGTCACCTATACCTTGGAGGTCAAAAAAGTGGGGGAAGCCTTGGAGGGCACTATGAGTGGCCCCAAGAGAAACGGTAACGGGATTTCCATTAAAAATTTTACCGGGAAACGTATGCCGCCATTGCCGGATACACCGGACCTGTCCAAACTTAAATTTGAAAAACCTATAAAATTGTTCAATGGAAAGGATTTGACGGGCTGGAAATTAATGGACCCATCAAAGGCCAACGGTTTTAAGGTGAAAGATGGCATGATCGTAAACGATCCCATACAACCAAAGGACGGCGAACATATTTCGTATGGCAACATTCGCACACTACAGGAATTTAATGACTTCAACCTAAAATTGGAAGTCAATGTACCCGAAGGCAACAACAGCGGTATTTATCTACGTGGACTTTATGAAATTCAGGTAGTGGATTCCTATGGCAAGGAGTTGGATTCCCATAATATGGGAGCCTTATATAGCCGTATTACCCCCAGTGAGGCAGCCGAAAAACCTGCGGGGGAATGGCAAACTTTGGATATTACACTGGTAGACCGACACCTTACCGTAATCTTTAACGGCAAAAAAATAATAGACAACCAACCCGTTTGGGGTCCTACAGGCGGAGCCATTTCCTCCGATGTTTTGAGTCCAGGGCCCATCTATTTGCAAGGAGACCATGGCAATGTAGCCTATCGAAACATTGTACTGACCCCCATTAAATAATCAATAAAAAAGGCCTCCTTTTTGGGGAGGCCTTTTAATTATTTTTCCATCTTCAGGACGGCAAATTTGCCTTTGTTCCACCCATGAACAAGTAAGTATAATTGTTTGGATCCATTTTCGGTAACAATGTGCGGCCAAACCTGATGAATATTTGTCAATACAGGGATATCCAAATCTCCCGGAATTACTGTGGATACCAACTTTTCCCCTGTATGAACATAGAGCGGAGCCGATTTCTGTTCACCAATGGCCTGCAAAGCATTCAAGAAGTAATGTTCATCCTTATAGGAGACATTACAAATGAGACTACTTTCTGGTATATCATTAAAAATTTCCACAAATTTACCCTTCTTGGTAAATTTTACTACCTGTCCTGCAGCCCTATTGGCTACTAGGATGTGCTTATTGTGGGCATATATACCATGTGCGGTCTGAAACTGACCAGGGTTGTCTCCCTTTCCTCCCCAAGCAAGTTTGCCCCAGCTCCAAACTCCGTTCTTTTCCTTTATCGTCATCACAAAATCCCCAGCAGAATAACCATGGGCCACATATAGAGTGCCATTAAGATAAGTAACATCAGTAACACCAAAATTACTATCCTTTGATCCGAAGAACTCATTGGCTTCGGCAAACTTGAATTCATTTCCCGTAGGTTTCAAAATTTCACTAACAATTTCTCCATCCAAAGTAAGTACGAGTACTCTTTTCCCCTCTTGGGCTACAGCAAGGTATTTTTCACCTTTATGAACAAAGAAAACAATTCCATGTATGTTATCCTTTAAGCGTTCATCATTCCCTATGGTAGACCATTTTGTTAAGTCGGGGCTTATGGCACAAAGTCCATAACCAGGTATTCCTGTATAAACAATGCCCGTATCGGGGTCTTCATTAAACCCACCATGCATACCGGGTTCAAACTCATGGGCTTCTTCTGGAAAAGCCGCGGTTAATTCTTGGTCCCATGAGAAAACATACTCCCCTTGACCGGTTAGCAGTTTTGCTTGCATAGGCATTTCATCCGATACCATTGGGCCATGCTCATGATGGTGGGCAACATCATTATTTTCATGTACATGATGTGTATGATCTTGTAAGTGTTGGTTATTTTGTGCCAATACACTGGATGATAATCCTAGAGAGCATGCAATTGACAATACGGCTAGTGAAGTGTTCTTTAACATTGTTGGTCTTTATTAATTTTTTGGAAAGTTAATCAATCCAAAGTAATTATTCAACAAGATCCACTATCTACTAAATTTTACCTGATGTATCAAATAGGTAATTATTCTTTCAAAAAAAATCAAACTATGTAACCAGTTACCTAAAAATGAATATATTTGCGTAACCAGTTACTTAATATAAATAATATGAACGACTTTTTAACGGAAATGGAATATGTTGGTCTAACCAGTAGGCTGAAGAGATTAAGTGATTCCCTACTTTATAGTACCAAGGAACTGTACAAATCAGAAGGTCTGGATATAGAACCCAACTGGAACCTGATCTTTATTCTTTTACAGGAAAACGAGACCATGACCATTACCGAGATATCCGAAACATTACAATTTTCGCATCCTGCCGTAGTAAAAATCATTAATAAAATGAAAAAAAACGGACATGTAGAGACTAGGACCGATACAAAGGATAAAAGAAAACAGCTATTAACCCTAACGGAAAAAGCACATAAACAGTTACCGGTTTTTGAAAAATACTGGACAGCAGGTAGAAAGACCGTTATGGACCTACTTGCCGACAGTCCCCATTTTTTGGAAGAATTTTTAAAAATAGAAGAAAAGTTGAACCAAAGCGATTACAAGGACAGAACCTTAAAAAATTTAAAAAATGACGAACATAGTAATTGAGAGTATTGGCTATATCGCCATCCTAACAGGTTTCTTTGCCATTACTAAAAAAGATATGGGAAAATTCCGCCTTTGGCATTTAATTTCCAGTTTCTTTTACATTATTTATGGCGCCATGTTGAATTCTATGCCTCTTGTAATTGCAGGAATAGTTTTCTGTATCATTCATGTTTATCATTTAATTAAACTGTACGATTCCAATAAGGGGTCAAAACTTAAAACCTAAGGGAGTTGGTATGTTTAAATTAAAATCCAAGGTTCCGCCCACTTGTAAAAGTTTTGTAAATTTATACCGGCCCAAATCTTGGGTTTCATAGGATTAATATCTTATCTCATAAGATTCAGGTTTACCATAATTTCTAAACATGGGGAAAAAATTAGATTCGATTACAACTGAATTGAAAGAATTCATTCAGCAACAAAAGATTTTTTTTGTTGGCACGGCGGCTTCTGAAGGCAGGGTAAATATATCGCCCAAAGGAACTGATTCATTTAGGATCCTTGACCAAAATAAAATAGTTTGGCTCAATCTAACAGGTAGTGGTAATGAAACAGCAGCACATTTGTTAAAGAACAATAGGATGACCGTCATGTTCTGTGCATTTGAAGGCAAACCCATGATATTAAGACTATATGGACAGGCTAAAATCTACCATAGAAGGGATGTGGAATTTCATAGATATATAAAACTATTCCCCGAGAACATTGGATCTCGGCAGATTATCGAAATGGATATCGACCTGGTACAGACCTCCTGTGGCTTTGCAGTTCCCTTCATGGATTACAAAGAAGAAAGAACTGCTTTAAATTCATGGTCCACCAAACAAGGGCCTGCAGGAATTGAAAGGTATTGGGAAAATAAAAACACAAGGAGTATTGACGGCTTTGAGACCGAAATACTTGGGGATTAATACCTCTTTATAATACCATTGGTCACACAAACCCAATAGCTTAATTGCTTGTGCCGCTATTGTTCATCTCCAATTGTTTGGGCCAAAGGCAAAGGGACTAAATTACTTTGAGCGCCTTCCCTACTTTGGTAAATGCCGCTACCGCCTTTTCCAAATGTTTCTGCTCATGGGCTGCCGATAATTGCACCCTAATCCTGGCTTTACCTTGTGGTACTACTGGATAAAAGAAACCAATAACATAAATTCCCTCCTCCAACAATTGGGAAGCAAACTTTTGGGCCAGGGGTGCATCGTAAAGCATTACCGGAACAATAGGATGATCACCTGGAACAATATCAAAACCAGCAGCGGTCATTGCCTCTCTAAAATAGCGGGTATTGGCTTCCAACTTATCGCGTAATGCGGTTGAAGAAGCCAATAAATCCAAAACTTTTATGGAAGCCCCTACGATAGATGGTGCCAAAGTATTGGAAAAAAGATAAGGTCTGGAGCGTTGTCTTAACATGTCCACTATTTCCTTTCTGGCCGCCGTAAAACCTCCGGATGCACCCCCAAGTGCCTTCCCGTAGGTACCTGTAATGATATCGATCCTTCCCATTACATTTCTATATTCATGTGAGCCACGCCCGGTAGCTCCCAAAAAACCGGTAGAATGACATTCGTCTATCATGACCATGGCATTATACTTATCGGCCAAATCACATATTTTATCCAATTGAGCAATGGTTCCATCCATTGAGAAGGAACCATCGGTAACTATCAAAATTCTTCGGGAACCCTGGGCTGCTTTCAATTGCTCTTCCAAGTCCACCATGGAATTATGTTGAAACCTAAAACGTTTCGCCTTGCACAACCTTATCCCGTCTATGATGGAAGCATGGTTCAATGCATCAGAAATAATAGCGTCTTCCGGCCCTAGAATGGGTTCAAACAGACCGCCATTGGCATCGAATGCAGCGGCATATAGAATACAGTCTTCCATTCCCAGAAAGTCAGCCGTCTTGCGTTCCAATTCTTTATGTATATCCTGGGTACCACAAATAAAACGAACGGACGATAATCCAAAACCATGGGAGTCAATGGCTTCCTTACCTGCTTTTATAACATCTGGGTGGGCCGAAAGTCCCAAATAATTGTTGGCACAAAAATTAAGGACATCCCTGGAATTAGTGGTTTGAATTTCAGCCCCCTGGGGACTGGTTATTATCCTTTCCTCTTTATATAGTCCCTCGGCTCTTATGGCCTCAAGTTCTTCCCTTAATTCGTTTTTTACTGTTGAATACATATCTGTTATTTCTTTTTTCTGCCCAAACTAGATAAGGCATTTGATTTATTTAAAGATCCCTAGCGCATTTATTGCTGAGGTACGTATTGCTCTTTTAGTTTTTCGATCATAGTGCTGACGATCATTTCCAGATCGTATTCCGGTTTCCACCCCCAATCCAATGCGGCCTCATCATCATTGATAGATTTGGGCCATTTGGCAGCAATGTCCTGCCTAAAATCTGGCTCGTATTTTACCATAAAGTCTGGATAGAACTTACGGATTTCCCTTACTATATCCTCTGGGGAAAAACTACTCCCGGCAAGATTATAGGCCGTTCTTATTTTAATATCTCTTTTAGGTGCCTCCATTAATTCCATAGTCGCCCTAATTGCATCGTCCATAAAGATCATGGGCAAGGTAGTATCTTCATTCAGGAAACAAACAAATTCCTCTTCCAAGACGGCCTTGTGAAAAATTTCAACGGCGTAATCCGTGGTACCGCCTCCTGGCAAAGATTGGTAGCCTATAACCCCGGGATAGCGAAGAGACCTTACATCCAGACCATATCTTAAAAAATAATATTGTGCCCATTGTTCTCCGGCAGCCTTGCTCATGCCATAAACGGTAGCAGGGTTAAGATAGGCTTTGTTTGGTGTGTTTACCCAAGGAGCATCTTCCCCAAAAACGGCAATTGAACTTGGAAAGAAGACCTTATCCATCTCCTGCACTCGTGCAACTTCCAAAACATTAAACAGCATTTTCATATTAAGATCCCAAGTAGTCAGCGGGTTTGCTTCTCCCTTGGCGGATAAAATGGCCGCCAGATGATATATTTGGGTAATGCCATAGCTCTCAACCACCTCTAATAATTGAGTTTTATCGGTAGCATCCAACACTTCAAATGCTCCATGGAAATTATGGGATTTATTTATATCCGAAGCTACCACATTGTCCAAACCATGGCGGTGTTGCAGCTCTTTAACAAGTACGGATCCCAATTGTCCATTGGCGCCAATTACCAGAACCTTTGCTTTCATAATTTACTATTTTAGCCTTATTAACCATAAGTGTTAATTACTGTCGAAATTACAAAAAGCGATTACTATATTAGTACAATAGGAATAATTAAGTAATTATCACTTAAATGCACCATTTTTAAAGTTATATTTGCTTTTTTATATAAAAAAATGGATGTTTTAAAGTAATTTTTCCCACTACCATGGAGCAACTAGATAATACCGACATTACTATACTAAGGATTTTGCAAAAAGATTCCAAAAAAACGGCAAAGGAGATTGCAGCCATTCTTAATCTTACCCCCTCCCCTGTTTATGAAAGGATCCGTAGACTTGAAAAACAAGGAGTCATTAAAAAATACGTTGCCATTCTGGACAAAAAACAAATAGACCGCTCCATAACCGTTATATGCCAGGTTTCCATGCGGTATCACAACGAAGCATTTATAGAGAAGTTTGAGGCTCAGGTACAGAGTCTGGACGAGGTACAGGAATGTTACCATTTGGCAGGGCAAGTAGATTTTATTTTAAAAATCCATACCAAAAGCCTTGAGGACTACCACGATTTTGTAAAGACCAAGCTTTCAAAAATAGAAAACATTGGTGTCTTGAACAGTACATTCGTATTGAAGGAAATAAAACAATCCTCGGAATACTACATTTAATTCCAACAGCTTTTCTAAATTTGTTGTAATACCGAATATCAACATTTAGACAGCCATCATACAGAACCAACCGTTACCTATTGCTTGTATTATGAAGATAGTTAGAACCGACATGGAGTTGGAGACTCCCTATGTAGACCAAAGCCTTCGCGAAAATGGACATGATCTGATATTGCTCCCAGACGGGGTATCGGAAGAAATTCTAATGCAAGAATTGGAGGATTGCGACATCCTATTAATGTGCTACACCCCTATTGGCCGTAGAACAATTGATGCTGCAAAAAAGCTCAAAGCAATAATAAAATACGGAGTAGGAATAGATGCCATTGATATTCCTGCTGCCAATGAACGCGGAATAGTAGTGGTCAATATTCCTGAATACGCAGAGGAGACCGTTGCGGAGGGGGCATTTGCCATGCTCATTGCACTGGCCAAAAAGCTCCCTGTGCTACAAAAACAAATGAACAGCAAAGCTTGGGTATGGCCAAGTAGCGAGTGGTTGGGACACGATATTGCCGGAAAAACACTCGGCATCATTGGTTGTGGTAAAATAGGAAGTAGCATGGCAAGGATGGCGGGCTTGGGATTCAGGGCAAAAGTTCTTGGTTACGACCCCAGCAAGTCTAAAGAGAAATTGGCAGAAAGGGGGATTCAAAAATATGATGACCTCACCGAAATGCTCAAGGAGTGCGATTTCATTTCCCTACATGCTGTTTTAAACAAAGAAACCAAACACCTCATAGGCTCAAAGGAATTTTCGGTAATGAAAGAAACCGCTATCATTATCAATTCCGCCCGAGGCGCCTTGATAGATGAATTGGCACTCCTGAATGCCTTGGAGAACAAACAAATTGCTGGCGCCGGCTTGGATGTATACAGTCAGGAGCCATTGAACAAAACTGACCATCCGTTAAAGAGGCTTTATGAAATGGACAATGTAATTCTACTTCCCCACCTCACTTTTTACACCCATGAAGCCATGCATAGACTTGAAGTGGAGACCATGGAGAGAATTACAGAGGTCATGGAAAATAGGCTGGTCACAATTAAGTCAAAAGACCCGCGACTTCAAAATCAGCCACGGACAAAATTGTAAATTCACTCATCCACACCTTGTTCAATCCCTTGGCTTTTCCATGGAAAAGCTGTATTCTATAGTGTGTGTTATTAGATTATAGGCTCATAATCCAATTCCAAAAACTTTTCTACGTATTTGGCCCAATAGGTTGCCACAAACCTATTGTGGTCCGGATGTATATTATAAGCTGAATATGCCGCCATATTGTCAAATTCCATTGACAAACCATAATCAAAATCGTTCTTCTTCCCTATTTGTCTTAAGGATTGAAAATTATGGACTCCAGGTATCAAGGCCAATTTGGCCGCTTCAGCAAGAAACTCTTTTTCTTCAGGCGAGCCTTTGGGATATTTTAACTTTAGCACTACTGTGTGTTGGATCATAAATGGGAATTTAGATTTCTATTTAGGTAAATTTAAGCCGCTAATACACTACCATTCTTTTGTTATCCTCCAATTTAATATCAATACCATCAATCAACTGTATGCCTTGATATTTAGTAGGTTCGGACTTGTCATAATCCACTAAGGTATATACGCTATCCTTATCTGCCGTAAACCACTCGGGAAATTGGTTGATTCTGGCCCAATCCATAGGTAACTTCATATTTTCCTTATGTCTAGGTTTATCAAAGTACAGCTTTCCTTTCCAGGGCAACTCAGATTTAATAGTAATCAATAAGGTATCCCCTTTTTGCTCCGCTCCTAGAAACAGGTCATCTCTCCAGGGCTTTAGGTACAAGCCTTTGCTTTTCCACAAATTATACATAATGGTGGTTCTGGCAAAGTTGCCATCTCCATGCCAACCCTCTATTATTCCATTTTCCTGCTGCATGGCCCACATTACTTTTATTTCACTGTCCATCCATTTGGCTATGGAGGGGTCCGGAATCCGATTGTATAAATTTAGGGCACCTTCAATGGCATCCGCATACCCATCGGCACTGCCGTTTTCCCAATCAAAGTTGGTATATTTGTTTAAATTGGAATATATTTTCAAGATGGCTTCCTTATAACTTGGATCCTGATCCAACAGATAAACAGCGTAAAATCCATTAAGGGTATAACCCCAATTATCGGCAGGCCTTTTCTGTACAATCTCTCCTGTTTGGGGATTTATGGCATCATAAAATAATCCATCCCCATTTCTTCCCACTTCCAAAATCCTGTCCAACATCTCATGCAAAGGCTTTTTATAGGCTTCCCTTTTTTGTGGTTTGGCAAAGCTTGTAGACACATACAATTCGCACAAACCCGATATCAACTCACACCCATGGTCCCTGAGCCTAAGGTATTCCAGATCCTTTGTAGGATGATGGTCTCCCAGTAGATAATAGTCGCCAATGGTTAGGGCCCAGTCCAGAAACTTTTCATCACCGGTCATCCAGTATATTCGGGAAAGGGTTTGCAGCAATTCACCGTTCACCTCTTCCCGCGATGCATTGGAACCTACCTTTGATATCCCATCGGCAACACTTACTTCACTTTTTAAATCGTACAGCATCTCCATCATTCTATCCGACCATGGACTTTTTCCCAGCCATTCCGTAAGGGGCAGTAAGCCATCCTTAATATATTCCGAAGAACCAAAAATAATTTCGGCCATATCCAATTTTTCATTTTGAAAACCCTTTTTGGAAAAAGAATAGGTATCGGGAAGGGTATTGACCCTGGAAGTGAGTTTTTTTTCGGCATTTAGCATCTCCAGCATGGTCCCATCAAATAAATCCTGATCCGTAAAAAAAGAAGTAAGTACCATAAATGGATAATTATCGGCGGCGGCATCCTTTGCATTCCATATGTCCTTGTCAGTTTCAAGGTTTCTCGGGATTAGTCCAGATTCAGGATCAGCCATCTCCAACCAGCCTTGAACAAATTTCCCACTCCTAATAAATCCCTCATTGGCCAAAATGGCATTTTCATCCGCTTTGTCAAATAGAAGGCCATGCTCCGTTGACAACGCCATCACGGGTTGAGCATCTTTGCAGGCCACTATACTTAAAATTCCTAAAGCAAGAATTAAATTTAGTTTCATAATACGTATGGTTAGTTAAATGATAACCCGTTAAAAGTCCGATATAAACGCATTTATTAAATTCATCGCTTCCCTCGCTGCATTAATCTTTGTGATAGAAAAATTATTGGCCTCGTCCATGGATTCATAACGTTTGGCAACAAATTCACAAGACTTCTTAAACTGCTCAGCTGCCAAAGTATCGCTCTCAGTAATTATCTTTAGTTTCTTTGGAGCAAAAGCTGCCGACAGATCCTGCAGGTCATAATTAGGCAAGGCACCGGCAACGGTAAATGGTATATGGGCAGGGTTATAGTTTTTGTCAGAAACAACGGATTGGAAGGAAAGCAATGGGTCCAAAAACAACATACCTTTAAAATCTACCCCTAAAACTGCAGCGTGCAACAGGCTGGAATTAAACCCCCCTTTGGATATCCCCATAATTTCTTTATCGTCTAATTTCAAATCCGTTTTACAAACTTGCAACAGTGTTTCTATCGCTTCCACATGAATGGCAACCGTACTTTTACCGTTCAAAATACCTGCAAACCATTGATTGTAAGAGGTATTTTCAAAGTAAGCATCCCCTTTTAAATACCCAGGTCCCAATTCACCATAGCCGGGTAAGTCAGGCACAATTACGGTAACACCTTTTTGAGCCATTTGTATAGGGATGGCATAGGCATCGCTGGACTCCTTGTCCTTCATATTATCCAAATAAAGTACTAAGCCGCCCATAGGATGTTTGGGTACGAAGGTTATAAACGGAATTATTTTATCCCCTTCTTCCTTAATAAGATATTTATTAAGAAAATAGGCCTCAAATTCTGTTTGACCGGAAAATATCAATTTTGCTTTCTTGGCTGTCTCTGTATAACCCGAAATTGCTTTTACTTTTTGTTTTAAATTTATTAAATGTTGGTTCAAATTCTGCCGACCCTCATTCAATAGAACCAAATTTTTCTTGGTCCGATCGCTATTCAAGTGGAACAAAAATTTGCTCCCTACCGAAGTTGAAAGTTGACCGGTTTCCGTAACATACAATTCTTCCACAGGAAAAATAACTACTTCCTCATCCTTGGAATTTCCCGGATTATCCAAATGCTTTTGAAAAAAAGCATACATGGCTTCCCTATTATTTAGGGTAGATTGATGCCCAGCATTGTCCTCTACCATCAACAAATTTCCTTCTTTGCCCAATGTTTTGTAGGCCCTTTTTGTTTCCTCATAGGTATCCCGAGCCCCTTGAATACTAAAAATGTCTCGGGTTGTAGTGATCATAAGTGTTGGTTTGGGAGCCCTCACCTGCAAAAGATCAGCATGGTCCAAACCAAGTTGGATACCCTTGGGGAAATTCTGTTCCGCATCCTGTGGCCCTCCAGATTTCAATTGATATTCCATGGTGGTGATATAACATTCCGGTGCCGAAGCTTTAATGCGCCCATCAAAGGCCGCAATGTGGGATGACTGGGTTCCACCTCCAGACCTACCGGTAATACCAATACGTTCGGGATCCACTTCCTTGCGGGTAAGCAAGTAATCTACTGCCCTTATACCGTCCCATATCATGTACTTGGCCGTGGAGGATCCATTTATAAAAAGCTGTGCCCCGGGATAGGAATGCTCACGTGTTGGACTAAAGCGTGACTTGCCCAGGTGTTGATCAAAATACTGTAATCTTTCCCCTTGTCCGTAAGGATCAAAAGCAAAGACGGCAAAGCCCTTTTTAACAAGGTTGAGGATTACATGCTGATAGATATCACTTCTAAATGCCAAATCGCTATGCCCACTGCAATAAATAATAGTTGGCAGATTCTTCCTTTTCCCATGGGGAATAAAAAAGGCGGCAGTGACCTTGACCCCCGGTATGGATTCGAAATACAATTTTTCTACGCTATACCCATCCTTTTTAATCCTTTTGGTAATTATAGGGTTCAAGGGTGTCCTTTCCGGAAAATCCCCTATGGACTCCTGTAGTTTCCCTTTCACCCAGCCTTGTCTCCCCTCCCAATCTGTCTTGGTATGGAGCTTGGATATGGATTCTTTTCGCTTGGCAAGACTTTGAAACGATATTTCAGCTTGTTGTTTGTAAAGTTGATTTTCTGCATCGGAATAATACTTCCAAAAATCCAAGACCGAATAATTGGTTTGGGACCAAGCATTACTGGGGTTTAATAAAAATAATAGAATTATTCCAAGGGTAAGGGCTTTAGGTTTAAACATTTTGAACATAATGGGATTTTTGGATAATATTTGAGAAAAATCAGTTCCAAGATAGATATTTAATCGTTTAAACTATAAAAATTAGCCATATTTACAAATCAAAACAGTGGGTTTAGGCCTCTTCTATTGAAATTAAAAATACATACCTTGTTTTTATTTTTATTTAAGGTGAGGGTAAACCATAAAAAACTAAAAAATTGATAATAACTAAATTCATTTTGTTTTGGACACACCAAGTCAATTCTTAAAAACATTTTTAATAGCCTACCTCTTACTTAATTCAATCTTGGGTTGGGGGCAGCAGGTAGCCAATGTACCCCAAGCTTTTGATGCAATAAGTTTGGAACCGGAAGTGATCCTTATCAACAACCGAATTAAAGTGCCTCACCGCAATGGTCATTTTCAGGGGGTGCAACACATAATTAAAAACGGAGCTGAAAAACTGCTTGTTTCTGGGAGTTCCCGATCCAAGGCCTATGTTTTGCAAATAGATCTTAACTCACGTACATCAGAATCCCTAATTCCTTTAATGAAAGATCCTTTCCGGCATGCTGGGGGAATCCAGGTAAGCGAACCGTATTTAATTGTCGGCATAGAGGATAATATTATAAAGACCACTTCACGAGTATGCCTTTATAATTACCAAAACAATGAATTGACCAACGCCCTGCCCAGTGTTACCATAGGCCGGGAAGGCGAACCCAAACGGCAAACCGCCGGTGCATCGGGATTATTGGCCATTGAGGATGGATTCTTATCGATAGTGGCCAATTGGGACTCCCGCAACTGGGACTTCTACCATATAAAACCTAAAAGTGGGAAACAGCAATTACTGTATAGTTTTACTGCGCCCACAGAATGGGGAAGCTATCAGGCCATTAACCTTCTCAAGGATCATACATCCATCTACGCCTTGGGTTTTTATAAAAAAGGTTCCCTAGCAACGGCCGATCTGATCCTTGTAAGCAAACTTGGACCTTTTGAACCCATTATGGAAAAAGTGGATACCAAATCCTTTAATTGTAAGAATGGGGCCGATTTTAATGCGGCGGTAGGTTTGCAGGTAAACAGTAAGGGGAAATTGGTTATCTGGAGTACCCAAGCAGATCCTGCCAAGAAAATTACCATAAACAAATTTAGTCAACCCTAATCGCATGTTAAAAGTCATCAATCCATTCTCACTAATACTCTTATTTATTTGTATTGCACAACAGCTTACCGCCCAACAAAATTGGAAAAGTATAAGCACTGCAGAAGATCTTATCACCGCCTATCCCGAGACGATCGAAAATATGCTGAATCAATTCAATTTAGAGTATACGGGGCTCGAAAAGGTAAAACTTGCTTATAGCACTGGTAATAACCTGGAAGCGTGCAAGGAATTATTGGCCTATTATAAAAAGGGTACCATGGCCTCCGATCTGCGCAAGGAAATCCCAACAACAACTACACAGCAGGTAGCCGCAGCCGATACCATTCTGACCAATGTTTTTGTAATACAGAATGTACGGGGAAAAGTCCCCTATCTGGAAGATGGACATCGCGATTGGTACTACAAAGGCCCCAATAATGACAAGGAATGGGCTTGGCTTTCCAATAGGCATAGTCAATTGAACAGGGTGCTTCACACTTATTTGGAAACCGGCAACCCCAAATACGCCCAATATATAGACCTGTTTTTAAAAGATTTTATCATCATGGGCATGCCCTACCCGGGAATAAAAAGTAACACTTCCATATGGCGGGGATTGGAGGTTGCGGCCCGAGCCAAAGTGTGGACCAAAATATTTTTTGGATTAATAAACAGTGAATATATTTCCCCTGCCACACAATTACTGTTGCTCAGTAGCTTACCAGACCATGCCCATTACAACAGAAATTTCCACAGTAGTAATAATTGGCTCACCATGGAAATTTCCTCATTGGCAACTGTAGCCGCCTATTTTCCGGAATACAGAAAATCAGAAGAATGGCTGGACTATGCCATTGAAACTATGGTGAAAAGCATGAAAGATCAGGTGTATGCCGATGGGGTACAGACTGAACTAAGTTCGCATTACCACAACGTATCCTTAAACAGTTTTGAACTTTTCAAGGAAATCTGCGAAAAGGCAGATAGGAAGTTGCCCGATTTCTACGAACGTACTATTGAGGCAATGTACGGATATATTGCCCATATGGTAAGACCCAGTGGCTATAGAATAATGAACAATGACGGTGATAGGGGAAGTGATAAAAACCTTATATTAAAGGGAGCTCAAAAATTTGGCCATAAAGATTGGGAATACATCGTTACCAATGGAGAAACAGGTAGACAACCAGAGGACGGTCCCTCCTATTTTTATCCCTGGGCAGGGCATTTTGTTTCCAGAAGTGGCTTCGACCAAGATGCCCATTGGTCTTTCTTTGATATGGGACCTTGGGGCAGTGGCCATCAACACAATGACAAACTCCATCTTTCCATTTCGGCCTATGGCAGAGATTTTCTGGTAGACTCGGGAAGATTTGCCTATACCGGGGAGGTAGCGGAGAAATTCCGTTCCTATGCCAAGGGCAGTGCCGGGCATAACTTGATTTTAATAGATGGTAAAGGACAAACCAACGGGCCTAAAATTGCCCAAGAACCCTTAGCGGATAGTCACTTTAAAATAACGGAGGATTTTGATTACGCTTCAAATTCCTTTGATCAATTTCAAGATATGGCAGGAAAGGCAAAACATACCAGGGCATTGTTCTATGTTCGTAACGAATTCTGGGTAGTGGTGGATCGGGTTGAAACAGACAGGCCCCGTACCATTGAAGCCCTTTGGCATTGGCATCCTGATAATAAGGTGGAAAAAGAAAAATTGATAGTGAAAACTGCCAACGATAGGGGCAATCTCGCAATTATCCCTGTAGGCAGGCAAAAAATTAATCCAAGTTTTATCAAAGGGCAGGAAACCCCAGAAATACAAGGTTGGTATAGTCCCGAATACAATATCTATAGTCCCAATACCACCAGTTCGTATTCTACCAATATTAGTTCCGATGCCACTTTCGTATGGTTGATTTTGCCTTCAGAAAAAGCTATGCCAAAAATTAAGGCGAAAATTAAAGCGGAAAATACAGAGGGGATTACCCTTAGTGTATCTGCAAAGGATATCAAATGGCTGCTATACATTCCTTTTTATGAAAGTAAAGATGCAGCAATGGTAAAATCCCACTAGAATAATCCAGTCTTCGTAAATTCACATAATCGCCAATTGAAATACCGGACATTTCGGACAAAGTACAGATGGGTTTTAAAGATTTCCTATATTGGGCAGATATAATCCAACATTATTGTAAGCAACATACTCAACAAATGGGCAAACGCAAAAAGTATATTATAGGGATCGGAATTACCATATTCTTAGTCGTAGGATATTTTATAGCGGACAGTATACTATTCAGTGGTGTAAAGGCG
>TARA_R110002050_G_scaffold87939_1_pt1 | contig 18929 bp, 14 predicted proteins | sample TARA_R110002050 | Tara Oceans TARA_R110002050 (sample SAMEA4396988) | marine metagenome | biome: Polar Biome; feature: [DCM] deep chlorophyll maximum layer (ENVO:01000326); material: water (ENVO:00002006), including particulate matter (ENVO:01000060) such as... | depth 25 m
TCCATATTTGTAAAAGTATGGTGGCTTGGCAAAAGTTCGGAAACGGAGAAACACCTGCTTCTACGGGATTGAAAGGTGATAAGCTAGTGGGTAATTATTATGTGGCTTTTGATAAGGCCTATAAAGAACAAATTGCACATTTAGTAGCTGAAGGTACGGATCAGAAAGTTGCTGAAAAAGAAGCGCCTATTTTGCAGGAAGCGCAAGAAATGCTTTTAAAATGGGAAGCTGGCGAGCCCGAAACCGTAGAGCTTTGGGAAACCATGAACGGTTGGGTCTACAAAGGTTTTGATGTGACGTATAAGAATTTAGGGGTGGATTTTGATACCCTGTATTATGAAAGTGATACCTACCTATTAGGAAAAGATGTGGTTGCGGAAGGTCTTGATAAAGGCATTTTCTTTAAAAAGGAAGATGGTAGTGTTTGGATCGATTTGACCGAAGATGGATTAGATGAAAAAATTGTTCTTCGTTCTGATGGCACTGCAGTCTATATGACCCAAGATATCGGGACAGCTATTCAACGTGTTAAAGATCACCCAGATGTTAATGGTATGGTCTACACTGTGGGTAATGAGCAAGATTACCATTTTAAAGTACTATTCTTGATTCTTAAAAAATTAGGGTTTTCATGGTCAAATAAATTGCATCACCTAAGTTATGGTATGGTCGATTTGCCTAGTGGAAAAATGAAGAGTAGAGAAGGTACTGTAGTTGATGCCGATGATCTTATGGCTGATATGACCCAAACTGCTGCAACCATTTCCGAAGAGTTAGGGAAGCTTGAAGAATATAACGAGGAAGAAAAGCAGTCGCTATATAAAATGATAGGCTTAGGTGCTTTAAAATATTACATTTTAAAAGTTGATCCTAAAAAGAGAATTTTATTCGACCCGGAAGAATCGGTAGATTTTCAAGGGAATACCGGTCCGTTTATTCAGTATACCTATGCACGAATTCAATCTATCTTGAGAAAGGCGGAGAGTATGGAAATTGATATAAATAACGATGCCAAGATTTCAGAACTTCACGGAAAAGAAAAGGAATTGATAAAGCAACTGCAATTATTCCCAGATACCATTCAATTGGCAGCTGATAATTATAGTCCGGCATTGATAGCCAATTACACGTACGATTTGGTGAAAGAATTCAATTCTTTTTATCAGCAAGTTTCAATACTAGGGGAGGCTGACGATGAGAAAAAGATACTACGCGTACAATTATCCAAAAAGGTTGCTGAGGTAATTCAAGATGCATTCAAATTATTAGGTATTGAGGTGCCTGATCGTATGTAAGTTTAAAAACTTATTCGCAAGCTGGCGTTGGGTGTAATGCCCAGCGATATGCGTTCTATTGTTTCAATGGTATTATCATCTTGAATTCTGTAATAGGTATTTAAGGTATTACTTCTATTGGTCAAATTTAATATTGATGCTCCTAAAGTTGCATTCACCTTTTCGCTTAACATTAAGGTGTAAATAGCCGAAGCATCGACTCTTAAATATTCTGGTAGTCTGCTACTGTTGGATTCTTCATAATTAATTTCATTTGGAAATATAGTTATATCTATCGGGTCATTTTCATCTGGTTGGGTAAAGGGCTTACCAGATTTATAATTCAATCCTAATCCTAATTTTAAATCACCTATGGTGTAGTTTCCAGCAAGAGTCACTGAATGTCTAACATCTAGATTATTAGGAAAGGTAGCTGGTACTAGTGCATCAAACGTATACTCATTTTTATTGAAGGTATAACTAAGCCATGCACTATAGTCATTGTTTTTTGTGTTGATTAAAAATTCAGCTCCTTTAATGGCATAGGAACCTATCTCCCCATCAAATTGATTTTGATTTTGAAAGCCTTGGGTATACACGTTAATACCATTTACCTCTTTATAAAATCCGTCAATACCAACATATAGTTTATCGGTATCATAATTAAACCCAATAGAACCTTGCTTGCTTTTTGTGATGGGGAGTTCATCACCGTCAGAAAGGATCCAACGTCTTTTTTCAATGCCTAAAAAGTTCTGTTCCAAATCTATAATTTGATTGGTGACCTGACTTTTAAATTCACCTAATACTTCGGTCTTAATATTGGGTAAAAGTTCATAAGTGACATTTATTCGTGGTTCAAAAACGTATTCTCTAAAGGTGTTTAAATTTTCGAAATAATTTAACCTGCCACCAATGATACCATTTAATTTCTCATTTTGAGAACTATATTTCAATTCTGAAAACAACGCGTGTTGGCGAATTACCCCTTTTATATTGCTTGCAAAGGGTGGCTGATTAACGTTCGTGGTATTTTCAATTCCTGTTTCGGTAAACTCATAGCCGTTCATCCAATTTATACGCTCCTTTAATATGTAATTGGTAGATAGTTTTACGTTCGATTCTTTTACCAGATTATTTTGTTTTAATTGCTGTAAGTCATTATTAGAAATGGATAAGGCATCCAAAGCGTATTGTGTGTAATAGAAACTTAATTGCGAGGTAAAGTCATCTGTCCATTCGCTTTGCAATTGACTGCCAATAGAGAAATTATCTTGATTGAGATTGCTTCTATTTGGGGCAATGCTGTCGTTTGTAGCTTCAAGGTAATTTAAATTATTGCTCATGTTTATCATGCTGACACTTACCTGTTGGTAAGGGTTTATCTCATAAATGAGCTTCGCAGTGAAATCATAGAAATAAAATTCACTTTCGTTATCTACCTCAGAATCTTGGAATGCTTTTTCTGAGAATGTGGTGTATGTTGGGGTGTTTAGAAAATCGGTATATGACCTTCGGGCAGAAACTTGTACTGCTAAATTTTCGGTGATAGGAATTTCGCCAAAAATATCACCAGAAATTAGATTGACTCCTGCACCACCTCTATAGGTTATAGGCAATTCATCTATGGTGTGCATATGTAAAGTGCCACTAACACCACCGCCGAACATGGCAGAAGTTCCGTTTTTGATGATTGATACTTTTTGGGTCACATATGGATTGAATGCGGATATCAATCCAAAGAAGTGTCCGGTTTGGTACATTTTTATACCATCCCAAAGAATCAGGTTTTGGTCATTAGTGCCCCCTCTGATATTAATATCTGAAACAGTTTCATCAACGCTTTTAATGCCTGGTAAAGCTTGAATGGTCTGAAGAATGTCAGGTTCGCTAACACCTGGAAGAATACCGAATTTTGTAGGATTCAACTCAATACTCGTATTGCTCAGTTTATTAAGTCCGGTGGTTAGAAATTGTGTAACTATAACCTCGTCCAATTCTTGATAGCTTAGCGCCATGGCAATGGTTTTACACTCCTTAGTGTTTACGAATTCTTTCGCTTCAATAAAAACAGGTTTGTAACCAAGGTGTTTTATGTGAACTAGAGAATTCTCAGGAACGTTATCGAATCTAAACGCCCCAGTGGTATCGGTAATTCCCGTTAAATTAGATTGGTAAATTTCAACTGTGGCACCAGGTATAGTGTTCTCTTCAAAGTTGTCCAAAACAAAACCACAAATGGAAATGGTTGCCGTTTTTGTTAAGGTATAGTAACGGTCATTTAGCTTGTTGATGGTTATTCCTGTTACTTTTCTTATTTCGTTGAGAATTATATCAAGGGATTTTGAATCGGGTTTTGCAATGTTGATAGTGTTTATATCGCTATCTGCATAAGAGAATTTTACATTAAACGAGGTTTCTAGTTCAGAAAGATAATCGCGTAATGGTACACTTTTATCAGTTACGTTTTGGGCGTAACTATTCATGCTGAAACTCAGCAAAAATAGCATGGTAATAAGATTATTTAGGTGCTTTTTCGGCATAGAATAGCACTTTGTCCCCATCTAAGTTAAACTTAATTTGTAAAGGAACGCTTATGCTTTTAAGCGCAAGTTCTAAATTGTCGTTACTGAAAGTCCCTGTGAAAAGTTGATCGGTATCAATGCCTGCTGTTGTAACTTTAATATTATATTGGCGCTCTAGTTCGTCCATTACATAATGTAACGGAATACTTTTAAAAGAACTCTCTTTAGACAACCATGAAGGTTCACCATTAACGGTAGCTTTCAGCAGAGTGGTGTTTCCGTCAATGGTCAACATCGAATTTCCAGCAGGTAATTTTGTTTCTTTTCCTTTAATAGTAACGCTTACTAAACCTTCAAAACAAGTGACTTCAAAATAGTTTTCTCGAGTTTCTACATTAAACTGGGTTCCTAATACCGTAACCAACCCTTGTGTAGTTTTTACGGTAAATCTCTTTCCTTTAGCTACTTTAAAATATGCTTCGCCCTTTAGGTCAACGTTTCTATTTTTATCCCATTTTTTCTCGCTAAAAGCCAATTCAGATTCGGCATTCAAGATAACTTCTGAGGCATCTGGTAAGGTGATGGATTTATTCTCGGCATAATCGGTTGTAAACGATTCATTCAATGTGTTTAAATAAAAGAATGATCCGGCTAGTAATACTGCAATGACAGCTGCGACACGTAGAAACTTTTTAAATGGTGATAATATAAAGACTTTGCTTTCTTCTTTAGTTTTGTGTTGCTCGATAGATTCCCATGCTTTATCCATATCAAATTCAGGAGATTCTAACAATGAAGCAGAGTCCTTAATTTTTTTATATGTTGTGTATGCTTCAGATTTTTTGAATTCCGCCAATTCGGCACCGGTCAATTCATCATTAAGCCATTTTGCTAAGTAATTTTCCTGCATATTTTTAGCTTTATATAGTATTAACAACTAATGTTGTAAAAACCCTACTTATTATATTTTTAAATTATTTTCCATTAACCCATGTGCTGAGCATAGTCGAAGTAATCAACCATCATATTCCATCAATTTGTTCCCGTAGGCTTTTGAGTGCCAAATGCATTCTTTTTTCAATTGCTTTTACACTTACCCCGTCCATTTCTGCTATTTCGGCATATTTTTTTCCATCAATCCTATTCAATAAAAAAGTAGTGCGTTGGTTTTCCGGTAGACTATTCAAGGCATTCTCCAATTTTTCCTTGAATTGGTTTTCTTCCATGAGAAACTCCGGGGTCTCGTTTGTGGTCTTTAAAGTACTTTCGGCATATTTTAAGCGTACTTTTTCCGCCTTTATTACATTTAAGTATAAATTATTGGCAACTGTATATAAATAAGATTTTGCTTTTTCTGGAACAACCTTTGAACAATTCTCCCAAAGCTTTACAAAAGCTTCCTGTACAGCATCATTGGCTTTTTCTTCGTTACCGAATTTGTAATAAATGTAATTGAAGATGGTTTTAGACGTTTTATTAAAAATCTTTTTGTAAACCTGTTCTTCGCATACATTTAAATGTTCTTCTGCTTTCAATGGATTGCTTTTTATCAAAGATATTTTAAAAAAAATAAAAATGAAGGTAGGGTATTTTTAAAATCGGTTGTTTTAGAAGCATAATAACAAACAATACCAAGTCATTATGAAAAAGATTTTTAATTACGTAATGTATGTTAGCCTACTAACAATTGCACTAAGTTTTACTGCTTGCCAAAATGAGTTCGAGGAAATAAATACGGGAGAAGAAACTACGGCAATAGCTGCCAATTCTTTTACGGCAGATTTAATTCAACGAACAAGCTCTAATGATGGTTCATGTGATAATATAGTAGATGGCACAAGTTGCTTTGAAATAAACTTTCCATATACCGTTGAGGTTAATGGAATGGTGCTTACTATTGAATCGGAGGAGGATCTTGACCAAATTGAAGAGATATTCGATAGTGTAGAAGATGATGAAAACTTGTTGGATATTATTTTTCCTATTACGGTTACGGCAGGCGATTTCTCTGAAATCACCATAAATGGATTGGAAGATTTGCGTGAATTGGCGGCTGATTGTAAAGAAGGTGGCGATGATGACGATATAGAGTGTATTGATTTTGTCTACCCAATAACCCTGTTCACTTTTAATGTGAATTTGGAGCAAACCAGCTCTGTTATGGTAGAAAGTGATCGCGATTTAAGATTGTTCTTTAAGGATATGGGTGATGATAATTTAATCAGTTTTGATTTTCCTATTTCCCTAGCGTTGTATGATGAAACTACTATTACGGTAGAAAGCAATGAAGAATTGGCGACTGCTATCGAGAATGCAAAAGATATGTGCGATGAAGACGACGATGATGATTATAATGATGATGATTTCAATGCAGATGAATTTAAAAATGAATTGGTTGAATGTGTTTGGTTCGTTACGGAATTTAAAAGAAATGCTGTTGACCAGACCCCACAATATGAAAACTACATATTAAACTTTAAAGAAGATGGTACAGTAGTAACAGGTTTTACAGGAGCTGCCACTGTTGAAGGTACTTGGAGCACGACCGTAGGAGATGATGGTGCGAAACTAACCATGGAATTTGATGCCACTACCGATTTTAACCTAGAATGGAATGTGTATGATTTAGGTGATGATAAAATTAAACTGTACAGCGATGATAGTAACAGAATTATCATGAAACAATTTTGTGCAGAAGACTTGCCAAATGCCAATGCAGATAGTTTAAGAGATATACTTAAAGAGTGTGTTTGGATTATTAAAGACATAGAATTGCAAAATGAGGATTATGATAGGGTCTTAGGTTATGAATTTCAATTTATGGCAGAAGGCGTTTTAACCTTGAGTAATGGTATCAATATTTCTGAAGGAACATGGGAAATTAAATTCAATACGGAGCAAAAATTAGTTATTGCTATTGAAATGCCAGATGAATCTGGGGTAAGCTTTGAATGGCCAATACTTGAAATGTTCAATGATAGATTGAAATTTGAAGCTGACGAAATTGGATACGGGTTGAACCTACAACGTGTATGTGACAATAATGCTAACGATGGAGATGTTGCGGAAATAAGAAATTTTATCATGGGTGGTGAATGGTTAGTAGCTACTTATGTAGAAGATGATGTCGATATGACTAGTTTGTTTGGCGGATACAGTTTAGGATTAATGGCTGAACATCAAATTTCTATCATGGAAGGTGGCGAAGTTTTTGGAGCTGGATTATGGCGGGTACTTAGAAATAGTGATGATAAGCTTAAAGTATATTTAAACTTTGGTGAAAATAGCCCTTTTAATGAATTAACAGATGATTGGGATTTTGTATCGGTAGTTGATGGTAGAATTGAACTTAAAGACATCAGCGGTGATGGAACCATAACCACATTAGTGTTAGAAAAGTAAGAATTCAAGGTCTTCAGAAAATCTTTTCTGAAGGCTTTTGTTTTAAATATTAACCCTAAATGAAAATTATGAAACTAGAACACGTAAAATCTATCCTTTTCCTTTATATGGCATTTATGCTTTTTTCCTGCGAATCTTTGGATGACAATGTTGAAAATAGTGTAATGAACTTGAGCGAAATTAATGCAACAGCTACCTCAGGGTTTTGGGTAATAGCACGATTTGAAGAAGACGGTGTTGACCAAACCAGTAATTTTTCCGGTTATTCGTTCACCTTTAATACAGATGGAATTTTGAATGTTGCCAAGGAAGAATTATTAATGACAGGAAGTTGGTCCATTATCTCAAATTCAAATAGTAATGACGACGATGATAGTTCTAGTGATGACGATTCAAGTGATGATGTGGATTTTAATATCTTCTTTTCATCTTCTTCAAATTTTGAGGAACTATCGGAAGATTGGGAGATAGTTTCATATACAGAAACTAGAATAGAATTAAAACATGTAAGTGGAGGAGATGGTAGTATTGATGTTCTTGTTTTTGAAAAACAATAATTATTGAGGTTTTATCCAAATAAAAATTAAAGCATCCAGAAATATACCGTCAACAGTAAAGAGTTGGGCCTCGTTGGCGGTATTGATGGAGGTTTTAACCCAGGAGTTTATGAAAATGTAATTCCTTTTTTGCCCCACAACTAACTTTAGAGCATCCATTTTTTATGGGTGCTCTTTTGTTTTGTATATTTTGTGGTACTTGCTGCGGAATTAGCTTTGATATTATTAAATTTGTAACCCCTTTAAAAAGAAAAGAATGTTCGATAATTTAAGCGATAAGTTAGATAAAGCTCTACATGTACTAAAAGGTCATGGTCAGATTACAGAAATTAATGTTGCCGAAACGACCAAGGAGGTACGTCGAGCCTTATTAGACGCGGATGTTAACTTTAAAATAGCTAAGGAGTTTACCAATAAGGTAAAAGAAAAAGCTTTGGGGCAGAACGTTCTAACCTCTTTACAACCAGGCCAGTTAATGGTTAAAATTGTAAAAGATGAGTTAACGCAATTAATGGGTGGTGAATCTGAAGGAATTAACCTTTCCGGTAACCCTTCAATTATACTGATGTCAGGGTTACAAGGTTCTGGTAAGACTACTTTTTCTGGAAAGCTTGCGAATTTTTTAAAGACAAAAAAATCTAAAAAACCACTTTTGGTCGCTTGTGATGTTTATCGTCCTGCTGCTATTGATCAGTTGCATGTTGTTGGTGAGCAAATTGGTGTGCCAGTTTATTCTGATCGAGAAAATAATGATCCCGTTTCAATTGCAAAAGCTGGTATTGCAAAAGCAAAAGAAGATGGTCATAATGTTGTTATTATCGATACTGCCGGTCGTTTGGCGGTTGATGAAAAAATGATGACAGAAATATCTGATATTCATAAAGCGATACAGCCTCAAGAAACTTTATTTGTTGTTGATTCAATGACCGGGCAAGATGCTGTAAATACGGCTAAAGCTTTTAATGATATTTTAAATTTCGATGGTGTTATTTTAACCAAGTTAGATGGTGACACCAGAGGTGGTGCAGCATTATCTATTAAATCGGTTGTAGATAAACCAATTAAATTCATCGGTACCGGTGAAAAGATGGAGGCGATAGATATTTTTTACCCATCACGTATGGCAGATCGCATCTTGGGTATGGGTGATGTTATTTCACTTGTAGAAAGAGCCCAAGAGCAGTTTGATGAAGAAGAGGCTAGAAAAATTCAAAAGAAAATTGCAAAAAATAAATTCGGATTCGATGATTTCTTAAGCCAAATTCAACAAATTAAGAAAATGGGTAATATGAAAGACCTTATGGGAATGATACCTGGCGCAGGTAAAGCTCTTAAAGGCCTAGATATTGATGACGATGCCTTTAAGCATATTGAGGCAATAATCTATTCTATGACTCCTGAAGAGCGTTCAACGCCTTCAAAATTAGATGCAAGTAGAAAAAAGCGAATTGCCAAAGGTGCCGGTAGAGAAGTGCAAGAAATAAACCAATTATTGAAGCAGTTCGACCAAATGAGCAAAATGATGAAAATGATGCAAGGAGGTGGTGGTAAGAAGATGATGCAGATGATGGGCGCCATGAAGGGAATGAAATAGTAAACGAGCAACACTAACTTAAAAAATAGGGATATGGAATTATTGGATGGTAAAAAAGTATCCAACCAAATAAAGGAAGAAATCAAGGCAGAGGTTGCCAAGATGAGGGAAAGAGGAGAAAAAGTACCACATTTAGCTGCTATAATTGTAGGAAATGATGGTGCTAGTTTAACTTATGTAGGCAGTAAAGTGCGTTCATGCGAGCGTGTAGGTTTTGAGTCTACCCTAGTGCAAATGCCCAGTACAACTTCTGAACAAGAATTATTGAGAAAAATAAAGGAGCTGAATCAAGATGATAATATTGATGGCTTTATTGTTCAATTACCTCTTCCAGAGCAAATAGATACCCAAAAGGTGATTATGGCTGTAGATCCAGATAAGGATGTAGATGGTTTTCACCCTACCAATTTTGGTAAAATGGCATTAGATATGAGTACGTTTATACCAGCAACTCCTTTCGGTATTCTTGAGTTGTTAGAGCGTTATAAGGTTGATACTAAAGGTAAGCATACAGTCGTTATTGGTCGTAGTCACATTGTAGGTAGGCCAATGAGTATTTTAATGGGTAGAAAAGGATGGCCGGGGAACTCTACGGTTACACTAACCCATAGCGAAACAAAGAACATCACTCAAATTATATCTCAGGCAGATATTGTTATTTCTGCTTTAGGGGTACCTAATTTTCTAAAAGCTGAAATGGTTAAAGATGATGCGGTAGTTATCGATGTTGGCATCACAAGAGTACCGGATGATACCAAAGAAAAAGGGTATTATATTACGGGAGATGTTGACTTTGAAAACGTAAGTAAAAAAGCTTCTTTCATTACTCCCGTTCCTGGTGGGGTTGGTCCTATGACTATAGCTATGTTGTTGAAAAACACCTTATTGGCGCGTGAAAGACATAGAAGTAGAAATTAATAATTTCAAATTATAGTAATAGAAAACCCGACAATACTTGTCGGGTTTTCTATTACTATATAGTTAATGATTTTTAGATTCTTAAGTAATTCTTTTAGTCTTGAATTTCATTGTGCAATGATGTATTTATCTGGGTAGCGGTTGTTGTCGAATCATTAGGTTTTATAATGTCTATATCATTGCTATCGTCGTAATCACAGCTAGATATAACGGTAATTGAGCATAGAATGATGAAACTTAGAATAATGTTTTTCAAAACTTTTAATTTTAGTAATTAGCCTTGTTGCTCTATTATTAAAACGTTTCCAAATTAAAATTGGTATTCTTAAAAGGTTAAATAGTAAGATCCTGATAATACATCATTAAATTTATCCATTATGATAGTAACAGTTTGTAAGGTTATTATCTATAGGTATAATGTCAAATTGGTTGCTAAAATGATAAATCATATTATTCAAAATTAGTTATCATTTTTTTTTGACTAAGTTTATTGTCTTTATTAATAATGTAGTCTCCGTAACTAGCATCACCGAGCTTATTCAAGTTTTTGAATTTAAACAACAATATATGAAACAACACTTTTTTGATTCTTCGGTAGATATGCTTTGTATTGCGAATTACGATGGTTATTTTGTAGATATAAATCCAGCATTTGTTGGTTTACTGGGATACACAAAAGAAGAGTTGCTTTCAAGAAGAATAAATGATTTTGTTTTTGATCACGACAAAGATTCCACACAAGAAATTAGAGAAGGGATTCATAAAAATGAAAAACTCATTAATTTTCAAAATAGGTATGTCAGCAAACTTGGTGAAATAGTGTGGTTGTCTTGGACCGCAGTACCTGTAGATTCAGAAAAATTGGTTTATGCTATAGCAAGGGATATTACTGAAGAAATAAAACTGAAAAATGAGCGTATTCTTGAATTCACTAAGCTAAAAAGTGTAAATGAAGATCTTGTTAGATTAAACTATACGACTTCACATGATTTAAGAGCTCCTATTAATAATTTAATCTCACTTTTTGATATTCTGGATTTTTCAATGATTAAGGATGAAGATACAATGCAGATTTTGCGTTATATGGAAGTTTCCGCAAAAGGTGTAAAAGAATCATTAGAAAGTTATTTGAGTTTAATTGACAATGCCAGTAAAGGGTTACATAGTCTTTCTGAAGTGTTTTTTGAGAATATTTTAGCGAAAACAAGAAGTACTCTAAGCGCTATTATTAAAGGTTCTAAGGCCCAAATTGATTTTGACTTTTCAAATTGCCAAAGTGCTTATTTTGATAATGCTTACATGGAAAGTATTTTCTTAAATTTGATGACAAATTCTATTAAATATAAATTACCAGGTAGTCCTCCTAAAATGGAAATACGAACTGAAATAAAAGATGGTAAGAAGGTCTTGCTGTTTAAGGATTATGGGCAAGGCTTTGATATGGAAAAGAATGGTGATAAGATTTTCGGACTAAATCAACGTTTCAATAATACTCAAGAAGGGAAAGGTATTGGTTTGTATTTAATTCAAAATCAAATCAATAGTTTAGGAGGGGGAATTTCTGTTGAGAGTGAACCTAACAAAGGTGCTACTTTTATTGTTGTTTTTCCTGCTTTATAAATTTTATTTAAAAAAAAGTATTGCAATTAATTCTTCGCTATAGTATTTTTCATTAATTATCTTTAAGGTTATAATCAATATCCATCATGAAAAAACAAATATTTGCATTCGTACTTCTGTTTGGTCTTTTAGCTAGTTGTGAAAAGGTCGTTAAGCCAGTTCATGATATCAATGTTACATACGATGAAAGTTTGAGTGATACACTGTTAGATGGTAGATTGTTGTTAATGTTGTCTACAGATGATAGTGACGAACCTCGTTTTCAAATTAACGACGGTTTAAATACTCAAATTATTTTTGGGGTTAATGTAAATGATTGGGCACCAAATACACCTATTAAATTTGATGCTTCAGTATTTGGATATCCTTATTCAAGTTTAAAAGAAATTCCACCTGGGGAATATAATGTACAAGCACTTTTAAATGTGTATGAAACATTTGAATTGGCTACTGGGCAAACTGTGAAATTACCAATGGATAATGGCGAAGGACAGCAGTGGAAAAGTTCACCGGGTAATTTATATAGTACTCCATTTAAGATAAGAATAGCTAGTAATGGTATACAGAATGTGTCAGTTACTTTGGATCAAGAGATACCACCTATCGAAGAACCAAAAGATACAGAGTGGATAAAACATGTTAAGGTAAAGTCAGAAAAACTATCCGAATTTTGGGGGCGAGATACCTATTTAGGAGCACATGTTTTACTTCCAAAAGGATTTGATGAGCATCCGGAAGCTAAATACCCACTTATGGTTTTTCATGGTCATTTTCCGGCTGATTTTGGAGGTTTTAGAACTACCCCACCAGATCCTAAAATGAAACCAGAGTTTTCAGAGCGTTTTAATTTGGAAGGATATAATGTTATTGAACAACAAGAGGCATATGATTTTTATAAACGATGGAATGAGCCGGATTTTCCCCGTTTCATTATAATTGAAATTCAACATCCAACGCCCTACTATGACGATTCTTATGCTGTAAATTCGGCAAGTCAAGGTCCTTATGGCGATGCGATTACTTATGAGTTGATTCCCGAAATAGAAAAACAGTTCAGAGGAATAGGTGAAGGCTGGTCACGTTTCTTGTACGGAGGTTCTACGGGTGGCTGGGAAGCCTTAGCGGTACAGGTCAACTATCCGGAGGAGTACAACGGTTGTTTTGCCGCTTGTCCTGACCCTATTGATTTTAGGGCATATGCATTAACGAATATATACGACGATGAAAATGCATATTATTATCCAAGTGCCCATAAGAAACTAGAGGTCCCTTCCCATCGTAATTACTTAGGTCAAATACAATCTACTCTGAGACAGGGTAACCATTTAGAATTGGTTTTAGGAGATAAGTCAAGATCAGGACAACAATGGGATATTTGGGAAGCAACATATTCGCCACAAGGGGATGATGGCTATCCGGTAAGAATATGGGATAAAAAGACAGGAAAGATAAATCATAAAGTTGCCGAGTATTGGAAAGAAAATTTTGATTTACGGCATATTTTAGAGCGTGATTGGGATAAGCTGGGTGACAATCTAAAAGGTAAAATTCATATTTACTGTGGTGATATGGATAATTATTATTTGAACAATGCGGTGTATCTAATGGAAGATTTTCTGGAAAGTACTACAGAACCCTATTATGAAGGTGAAGTATTATACGGTGACCGAGCAGAGCATTGTTGGAACGGAGACCCAGAGTTACCTAATGCTATAACCCGTTTGCGATATAATAGCATGTATGTGCCCAAAATTATGGAACGTATAGAAAAAAGTGCCCCTAAAGGGGCTGACTTAACGAGTTGGAGGTATGAATAATATTAATAGGTAATAAGATTGAAGTAGTTAATTATAGAATTCAAATTAAATTATGAAATATAGAAGATTCGGGCGAACCGATTGGCAAGTAAGTGAAGTTGGATATGGTATGTGGGGTATGGCAGGTTGGACGGCCAGTGATGATGAGCAATCAGCAAAGTCATTAGATTTAGCTGTTGAAAACGGTGTTAATTTTTTCGATACGGCCTGGGGCTATGGAGAAGGCCATAGCGAAGAATTATTAGGTGAGTTGGTGAAAAGACATCCTTCAAAAAAAATCTATACCGCTAGTAAAATTCCACCTAAGAATTTTCAGTGGCCAGCGAAACCTGAATATGCTTTTGAAGATTCTTATCCAACAGAGCATATTATGGATTATACCCATAAAACTTTGAAGAATTTAGGGTTGGAGCAAATAGACCTTATGCAATTTCACACATGGGATGATGTTTGGAGCGATAGGGAAGAGTGGCAGCGCGCTATTGAAGATTTAAAGACTTCTGGTAAGATAGCTGCAATGGGTATAAGTATGAACCGTTGGGAGCCAGAAAATGGTATTAAGGCTTTGAAAACGGGGCTCTTAGATGCCGTACAAGTTATTTATAACATATTTGACCAAGCACCGGTCGATACTCTTTTTCCTTTATGTAAAGAGATGGATATTGCCACTATAGCAAGAGTACCTTTTGATGAGGGTACATTGACCGGAACAATGACAAAGGAGACTACTTTTCCTGAAGGCGATTGGAGAGGAACTTATTTTGTGCCTGAAAATTTAATTTCTTCGGTAGAACATGCAGATGCCTTAAGACCACTTATTCCTGAAGGAATGACTATGGCAGAAATGGCGCTTCGTTTTATTTTAATGAACGATAATGTGAGCACTACAATACCTGGTATGCGTAAACAACGTAATGTACTAGCGAATACTGCAACAAGTGACGGAAAGGGTTTGTCTGCTGAATTATATGAAGAATTAAAAAAGCATAGATGGGATAGAGTACCTACTTCATGGTCTCAATAATTCCTTTTAAAAAAGATTCATTTAATTTAAAAACCATCAACCCTATAGTAGGGTTGATGGTTTTTGGTTATTAGGATGTCGTAAACTATATTGCGGGCAATAGAAACTTGCTTAAATTATTTAGCAAATAACTGACTCATATCTTTAAATGCTTTGAATTCTAAAGCATTACCTGCTGGGTCATAAAAGAACATTGTGGCTTGTTCACCAACCTTTCCTTTAAAACGTACGTACGGTTCAATAACGAACTTTACATTTTTCGATTTTAGTTCTTCCGAAAAGCTTTGAAATGTATCCCACGGTAAAACCACGCCGTAATGAGGTACAGGAACATCATGCCCATCAACAGGGTTATGATGTATACTTTCTACTTCTGACTTCGGCTTGTAATGAATCACCAATTGATGACCGAAGAGATTAAAATCTACCCAATGGTCGCTACTACGACCTTCTTCGCAGTTTAGAATCTCGCGATAAAATGTTCTGCATTCTGCCAAATTATGAACTGGTATGGCAATGTGAAATGGAGTTACGTTTTGCATAATCACTTATTTATAGTATTGCTCCTCTAAGAAAGCAATTATTTTGTCATTTACTTCATTTTGGTGCATAGAATGCCCAAAACCCTCGGTACTTACCAATTCACTTCCTTTCCAATGTTTATGAACATCAACAGAAGCATGATAAGGAGTTATCTTGTCTAGTCTGTCATGAAAAAGTAAACCTTTTTTAGAATTGGTCAATACAAATCTTGAACTCGAAAATTCTTTTATGGTAAATCCAAATCTAGAATAATAGTATTCTTCAAGTACTGTCATTACCTTATTGCTGAATCCTAATAGATTTTTATAATGAGTAAGAATTTCATGAAATTCTGATGGCGAGCCAACCGTTACAATTTTTTCTATGAATACATTTGGGTTTTTATGCTCGTTATATAGAACAGTCATGCCGCCAACTGAATGGCCAATGACCGTTTTAGGCTTGTATTTTAGTATGATTTCTTGTAAAGCCTCTGCGTATAAAGGAACATTCATTAATTTACCTGTTGAATACCCATGGGCCGGGGCGTCAAAAGCTATAATGTTATAATTAGCTCTTTGCAATTTTTCAATTAGCTTATGCCAACGCCAAGTATTGCTTTCCCATCCATGTACGAGTAGTACGGTTTCCCTATTTCCTGACCAGTTGTATAGCTGAATTGAATGCCGCGCTAGGTTAATAACTTCAAGTTTAGCATCGTCTAAATACTGTTTTTGGTTGGGTAGAACTTTTCCTTTTCGAACGGTACAAAATACTTCGAATGCTTGGCGAGCTATTTTGTTTGGTAGAAACCAAACAAAAATATTGAAATAGAGACCGTAAAGTTTTGGTATGATTTTTTGAAGTAAAACAGGCACTATTTTAACTTTTATAATATGAATGCAAAACTAGTTTTTTTTGGGTGATATGATATGTTGTAAAAACCAAAAATCAATCCCAACCGATCATCATATATTTCACCTTTGCCTTATCCGGTATTTGAACTTCTTCAATTTTGCTGTTGGTATTATAACGCAGACTTTCAGGAAGCTCTTTTTTGTCTATAGTAAAATACAGGTCACTATCCTTCAATAAAACCACTACATTATTCAATGAGGTTATGATTTTTTTAATGGGGTAATTGTCCTTAATTTCTTTAAAGGTACTCTCTTTAGAGATTCCTTTTTTAGTGACAAATCGGCTGTCATTAATTTGAATATTCTGTATGGTTGCAATACTATCTCTATTTGGTGTAAGGGTAAGTAACAATTGCCCACCTCTTTCGTATATTTTTATTTTACTAGCACCACTGCCAAAATTCAATTTCACGGTATCTTGTACTACAGAGTCTTTTTCAAAAATCAGGTCAATATCCCTAGCCAAGCTTTGTTTGGTTAATTTGCCAACTTGATCTCCAGATATTTGAAAATCATTTTTTTGTTCTCCTGCGCAATTCATCAATATGCAACAGCTCAATATCACTAAAAATGTATAACTAATCTTCATAATCTATCTCATCACTTTTTTTAATACACCAAGTACACCTCTTATAAATGTAGCACTTGTTAATACTTTTATTATTGGATTTTGTCTTGTACTTGTTCTATTTGAAGTTCTTCTGGCGACTGGTTCTTTTTTTTCTTTTTCTGCCAACTTCTCTGCATCCTCTATTTTTTCGTTAAGAATTTCATACGCACTTTCTCGATCTATAATTTCATTGTACTTCTTGACCAAAGTAGACTTATCGATTACTTCTGCTAATTCTTTATCCGTTAAAACATCCATTCGGCTCATAGGAGCTCTTAATAAAGTAGCTGCAAGTGGTGTGGGCCTACCCTTTTCATCTAAAGCTGAAATTAGGGCTTCGCCAATACCTAAAGAGGTCAGTACTTCTTTAGTGTCATAAAACTCAGATTCTGGGTAGTTTTCTGCTGTTAGTTTTATTGCCTTTCTGTCCCTAGCGGTAAAAGCTCTTAATGCATGCTGCACCTTCAAACCTAATTGGGCCAATACATCGTTGGGTACGTCCGTTGGGTTCTGAGTCACGAAATAAAGACCGATACCTTTTGACCGTATCAATTTAACAATGTTCTCAATTTGGTCTAATAAAGCTTTTGAAGCCTCTTTAAAAATAAGATGTGCTTCATCAATAAATAATATCAATTCCGGTTGGTCGCTATCACCTTGTTCTGGGAAAGTGGCATAAATTTCAGCCAATAAACTAAGCATGAAAGTGGAAAACAATTTAGGTCTATCTTGTATATCGGTCAACCTTAAGATATTGATATAACCCCTACCTTTTTCGTCAATTCGAGTTAGATCGTTGACATCAAAAGATTTTTCACCGAAGAACAATTCAGCACCTTGTTGTTCAAGCTCTATAATTTTTCTTAGTATGGTACCTGTTGAGCTGGTAGATATTCTACCGTACTCTTTGGTAAATTCCGCTTTGCCGGCACCTGTAGCGTATTGAAGAACTTTTTTAAAATCCTTTAAATCTAATAAGGGCATTTTTTGGTCATCGCAGTATTTAAAAACTACGGCAACGATACCTTCTTGTGTTTCTGAAAGGTCTAGAATACGGGATAAAAGAATTGGTCCGAATTCAGAGACTGTGGCTCTAAGTTTAACGCCATTTTGTTCTGATAAAGAAAGTATTTCTACTGGGAAACTACTTGCTTCAAAAGGGATGCCGATTTTTGCATGTCGTTCATCTATTTTAGCATGACCAGCACTCGGTTGTGCTAATCCACTTAAATCACCTTTCAAATCCATTAAAAGAACAGGGATTCCTTTTTGTGATAAATTTTCGGCCAAAACCTGTAATGTTTTGGTCTTGCCTGTACCTGTAGCACCAGCAATTAGACCATGGCGGTTCAACGTTTTTAGTGGAATTTTCACCAAAGCGTCGGTTACAGCTTCACCATTTAGCATTGCTGCACCCATAATTATATAATCACCTTTCGTTGCATATCCCTCTTCAATATGCTTAAAAAAATCTTCGGAACTGGCCATTTAATAAATTTTGCATAAAAATAGGGGATTTTTAACCAAACCAAAAGCTAAGGGTTGTCTTAAATACTACTTAGTTTTCAACAGTTGAAGAGCATGGAAGAATAGGTTATGCCGTGTTTATTCTGAGGTGTACACACCAAGAAAATTAGGAAGTAAAACGTATCTTTGCCAGATGAAAAATGTGGAGGTACTTGAAAAAGTGAATCAAGGGGTGTTTTTGCCCTTAATGGAAGAATTCTACACCATACAGGGCGAGGGTTTTCATAAGGGAACTGCAGCTTACTTTATTCGTGTAGGTGGCTGTGATGTAGGTTGCCATTGGTGTGATGTAAAGGAGAGTTGGAATGCTGAAACGCACCCGCCTACAGATATTGAGAAAATTGTTGCCAATGCAGCTAAATATTCAGATACTATTGTTGTAACTGGTGGTGAGCCTTTAATGTGGAACATGAAACCATTAACGAGTGCATTAAAAGTTAAGGGATTAAAGACACATATTGAAACTTCGGGTGCTTATGCATTAACGGGTAATTGGGATTGGATCTGTCTTTCCCCCAAGAAAAATAAATTACCTGAAGGCCGAATTTACGATGAAGCTCATGAGCTGAAAGTGATTGTGTTCAATAAACATGATTTAATTTTTGCCGAAGAACAAGCTGCA
>TARA_R110002050_G_scaffold107244_3_pt1 | contig 18914 bp, 14 predicted proteins | sample TARA_R110002050 | Tara Oceans TARA_R110002050 (sample SAMEA4396988) | marine metagenome | biome: Polar Biome; feature: [DCM] deep chlorophyll maximum layer (ENVO:01000326); material: water (ENVO:00002006), including particulate matter (ENVO:01000060) such as... | depth 25 m
GTAAAATGGTACCTTACGTTACGGCATCTGCCAGTGGATGGATGACTTTTAGAGGAGCAAGACGAAAAAGGGCCATCGACAAAGGCTTTGTTCTCAGTGACCATTGTGATTGGACAGGATTGCTTTCTAGCATTAAAGAAACTGGGGCGGAAAAAGTAATATGCACCCATGGTTATACAGATATATTTTCAAAATATCTCCGTGAGCAAGGTTATGATGCACGTACCGAAGCAACTCAATACGGAGAAGAAGAAATAGAAGATGCATTAGCTTCAAAATCTACCGCAACAACATGAAACATTTCGCCCTTCTCATAAAAGCGCTAGATAGCACCAACAAGACAACCATAAAGGTTCAAGCATTGACAGATTATTTTCTAAATGCAAGTGACACCGATAAAGTGTGGACAATTGCCATTCTTTCGCACCGTAGACCACCAAGACCGGTAAATACAACTTTATTGCGAGAATGGGCATCTGACCTTGCTAATATCCCTCTTTGGCTTTTTGAAGAAAGTTATCATATAGTTGGTGACCTAGCAGAAACTATAGCCCTGGTAATACCTACGGCACAACAAACATCAGAGAAAAGCTTAACAAGTTTTCTTGAAGAAATGATTACACTCAAAAAAAAATCAGACGAGGACAAAAAAGCTTATTTATATGAGAACTGGAAAGTGCTCAATTACTACGAGCGCTTTGTTTTTACCAAATTGATAACAGGTGGTTTTAGAATTGGGGTCAGTCAAAAACTAATGACAAGAGCATTAGCGAAAGCCACTGAAATAGATGAGGATATCTTGGCCTACAAATTAATGGGCAATTGGAATCCCAACACTATCTCTTTTCAACAATTGGTACTTGAAGAAAATGAAAATGATCATCTCTCAAAGCCCTATCCATTCTATTTAGCCTACGCCATAGAGGGTGAGCCTCAAGATTTAGGAAATGTATCAGATTGGTCTGCAGAACATAAATGGGACGGTATACGTTCACAAGTAATTCTAAGGAATGATGAATTGTTCGTGTGGAGTCGTGGTGAAGAATTAGTGACCGACAAATACCCAGAATTCAAAAAAATCATTGGCACCATACCAAACGGCACTGTAATAGATGGGGAAATTTTACCTTTCCAAAAAGGCAGCATTGGAACCTTTAATGACTTACAAACTAGAATTGGGCGCAAAACTGTTTCAGCAGCATTATTGAAAAAAGTTCCTGTAATCTTAAAAGCATATGACCTTTTAGAATGGGAAGGAAAAGATATACGTAAGCTACCTTTCTTAGAACGTAGAAAGCTATTGAAACAGCTTTTTTCTATAATCATTGAGCAAAAACAGAGTGCAGCACCCCTCTATCTTTCAGAAACCATGCATTTTTCAACTTGGGAAGAAGCAACCCAAGAACGGGAAAAATCAAGAGAAAAACATAGTGAAGGTCTAATGCTAAAACGCAAAGACTCTCCGTATTTAGTAGGCCGTAAAAAAGGGGGCTGGTGGAAATGGAAAGTAGGCCCACTAACTGTTGATGCTGTACTCACCTATGCCATGCGTGGTCATGGCAGGCGAAGTAACCTTTTTACAGATTACACTTTCGCACTTTGGAATAAAAACGAAGAAGGTGAAAATGAATTAGTGACATTTGCAAAAGCCTACTCCGGTCTTACCGATGCTGAATTTAGAAAATTGGATGCATGGATCAAGAAAAATACTTTAGAACGATTCGGACCCGTGCGAAGTGTTAATCCGCACCATGTTTTTGAAATAGCTTTTGAAGGTATTGCGTTATCAAAACGACATAAAAGTGGTATTGCTACTCGGTTTCCAAGAATGTTACGCTGGCGAAAAGACAAGAATATTCATGAAGCGAATTCACTAGATGACTTAAAAGCACTAATTCCATAATGAATAGAGAAGAGCTTTTTAATATCGCAGAAAATTGGTTTCAAGAACAACAATGGAAACCGTTTAAATTCCAAAAAGATACTTGGAAGGCCTTTTTACTGGGTAAAAACGGACTGCTAAATGCACCTACAGGCAGCGGCAAAACATACGCGCTTTGGTTCCCCATTGTATTAAACTACATCAAGAAAAATCCAGATTATAAAACTAAGCATAAGAAAGGTTTAAAAGCTATTTGGATTACTCCGTTACGTGCACTTTCCCAAGAGATAAAGCAATCGGCAGAACGTATTACACTAGACTTAGGCACACAAATGACTGTTGGTATTCGCTCAGGAGATACTTCTACCAAAGAACGAGCCCAACAGAAAAAACAAATGCCCGACCTTCTAATTACTACTCCAGAAAGCCTACAATTGTTATTGGCTACAAAAGACTATGACAAAATTTTTAAAGAGTGCTCTGCAATAGTCGTTGACGAATGGCATGAAATTCTGGGCACAAAACGAGGTGTACAAATGGAGCTTGCACTATCCCGTTTAAAAAATGTATCATCAACATTAAAAATATGGGGCATATCTGCAACCATAGGTAATTTAGAACAGGCTCGAGATGTTTTATTAGGAATTGAATCAGATGCTTTAAACAACTCCGTTCTCATAAAAGCGAATCTCAATAAAAAGATTACGGTAAAAAGTATCATCCCAAAAAAAATGGAAACTTTTCCATGGCGCGGTCATTTAGGCTTGCATTTATTGGAAGAAGTAATTCCTATAATTAACAATAGCAAAACTACATTGCTCTTCACCAATACTCGTAGCCAATGCGAAATATGGTTTCAGAAAATTTTGGAAAAACATCCAGAATACGCCGGAGAAATGGCCATGCACCATGGTAGTATTAATAAAGAAACACGTGTTTGGGTAGAGAATGCAATTCGAAATGAAGAGCTTAGAGCTGTAGTTTGCACTTCAAGTTTAGATTTGGGTGTCGATTTTGCCCCAGTAGAAACAGTAATACAAATTGGAGGGCCAAAGGGTGTTGCTCGTTTTTTACAACGCGCTGGACGAAGTGGCCACAGACCTGGTAAAGAAAGTGTCATTTATTTTCTTCCCACACACGCCATAGAACTTATTGAAGCTTCAGCATTACAAAAGGCGGTAAAGCAAAACACAGTTGAAGACCGCCTATCCTACCTCAACAGTTACGATGTGCTTTTACAGTATTTGACCACATTGGCAATTTCAAACGGATTCTATCCTAATGAAATTTATCAAGAAATTAAACAGACCTTTTGTTACCAAGCCGTGTCTGAACAACAATGGCAATGGCTTTTGAACTTTTTAGTGTTAGGTAGCCAGAGTTTACAATCGTATGACGAATACAAAAAAGTAGAAGTAGAAAGCGATGGTAAGTTTACCGTAACCAACCGAGGTGTGGCAATGCGACATCGATTTCAAATCGGAACAATTGTCGGAGATGTAAATTTAGCCGTTAAATACCAAAAAGGTGGTTATATCGGTTCCATTGAAGAGTTCTTTATCTCCAAATTAAACAAAGGCGATGTTTTCACCTTTGCAGGTAGAAATCTAGAGTTTATACGGATTAAGGAAATGACCGTGCAGGTTAAAAACTCTACTAAAAAAACCAATAAAATATCTAGTTGGATGGGTAGTCGACTAACGCTATCAGCTCAAATGTCAGAATTACTAAGAAACGAGCTGTACAGTTCTAGCGAGCCATTAGAAAATCAGTCGACGGAAATACGCGCCTTAGCGCCTCTTTTTGCTCGTCAGCGAAGGGAAAGTATTGTGCCTAAACCTTCTGAATTTTTAATAGAAACATTTAAAACACGAGATGGGTATCACCACCTATTCTATCCCTTTGAAGGTCGATTTGTTCATGAGGCAATGGGAAGTTTGCTAGGCTATCGCATTAGCTTACTTTCTCCTATTACATTTTCATTGGCGTTCAATGATTATGGCTTTGAACTACTTTCTGACCAACCCATAGATATACAGCAAGTGTTAGATAATGATTTATTTACTACAGATTATATGTTAGCTGATTTACAGAAAAGTCTCAATTCAACTGAAATGGCAAGACGTAAATTTAGAGATGTCGCCATCATTAGCGGAATGGTCTTTACTGGATACCCTAAGAAGGGTATTAAAATGAAGCATTTGCAAAGTAGCTCTCAATTACTGTTCGATGTGTTTCGAGATTATGAACCAGACAATCTACTTTTTCAACAAGCATTTACTGAAACCTTCGAGCATCAGTTAGAAGAAGGCCGTTTGCGTATTTCATTAGAACGTATTGCAACCCAAGACATGGTATGGAAGCAATGTAAAAAGGCTACTCCGTTTTCTTTTCCATTAATTACTGATCGTATGAGCCGCGAAAAATTATCGAGCGAAAAATTAGCAGACCGTATTAAAAAAATGGCTGCTATTTTGATGAAGAAATAGGTAATTTTGTTTTATGACCCACCCCATTCAGCTTCATGGCCAATCTTTTCAAATGCATTTCTCGGGTGCACTTTTTTGGGTAGAGAAATCTATGTTGTTAATTAGTGATGTTCACCTTGGCAAAATATCTCATTTTAGAAAATATGGGGCTGCCGTTCCTCAACAAGCTATTCAACAAAATTTCGACACTTTAAATACTGCTGTTAAGTTTTTTAAGCCAAAAGTCATCACTTTTATTGGTGATTTATTCCATTCTTCACTTAATAGTGAATGGGCTCTTTTTGAAGATTGGGTTCATTCAATAACTTCAGAAATGATTCTAGTAAGTGGAAATCACGATATCATTTCCCCCTTAAAATATGAAGCTTTAGCAATAAAGGTTATCCCCGAACTGATACTTGATTCTTTTATATTAACGCATCATCCTGAAGAACGGGACAGTCTATTTAATTTTTCAGGTCATATTCATCCTGCAATAAAATTAAGTGGATTGGGGCGACAATCGGTAAGATTGCCTTGCTTTTATAAAACGGAATCACAAATGATTCTTCCAGCTTTTGGAAAATTTACCGGTAATTATACTTTAGAACCTTCTTACGGGTGTGAAGTATTCGCTCTATTGGGAGACTCGGTGTTGCCCGTGCCCATAAAAGAAGTAAAAAATAAACCTTATTATTGAATAAAAGTTCATTTAAATAACTAAAGAACATTACTTTATAAAATAACCTTAACAATTTTACATATTATGAAGAAAAAACTATCCATTCTAAACCTAATGTCTGTTGTTTTGGTAATCGTAGTAAATTATATTTCTCAGATTATGGAGTTTAACAACACCACTATTGGTGAAATTAGCTCAAGGTATGTAAACCTGTTTACCCCTGCTAGTTATGCCTTTGCCATTTGGGGTATCATATTTATAGCATTATTAATATATGGTATATTTCAAGTTCGAAGAGCCTTTTTCAGTAAAAAAGAAAGCATATTCATAGAGCAAACAGGATACTGGTTCATTTTAGCCAATATTTTAAATTGTTGTTGGGTATTTGCTTTTGTTTATGACTTTACCGGGCTTTCGGTACTTATCATGTTCGGTATCCTAATTTCACTTGTTAAGATTATTATTAATACTAACATGGAACGTTGGGATGCTCCCATAACTACAATAGCATTCGTTTGGTGGCCGATATGTTTCTATAGCGGATGGATTTCTGTCGCCACCATCGCAAATATTTCGGCTTATCTAAGTAAACTTGATTGGAACGGTGGTATACTCTCTGAACAAACTTGGACGATAAGTATGATCGTGGTGGCTATAATTCTCAATTTATTAATGATTTGGAAAAGGAATATGCGCGAATTCGCTTTAGTTGGCATATGGGCTTTATTCGCTATATATATTAGACATGATGGCACCTATAATTCTATCGCAAACACAGCTTTGATTGGAAGTATCTTTCTTTTTATAGGTATTACTGCACATGCATTTAAAAACAGGAAAACAAATCCGATTAAAAAATTGCAAGAATATTTTCATGGATACCTCTAAACAATTATTCTAATAATTATCGTTTTTATATCATTTAAAATTCACAAATAAACCTTAAAAAAGTAATCTAAAAATTACCCCGAAATCGTTTCTTAGGTATTCTTATATTTGCACAAATTTTAAATTGTTGAGTCAATCCTCTATCCAACAACAGTATGGTCAGTCTTCCCAACTAGGAAAACTGCTAAATACTATTGCCGATTCTGAAAATTCGGGAACAAAAAATATTCAATTAAAAGGGCTTGTAGGTTCATCTCTATCCTTTGTTTTAGCAAATGTTTTTAAAGATGTAGACCGTCCTTTTCTAGCAATATTCAATGACAAGGAAGAAGCTGCTTATTACTTAAATGATTTGGAACGACTTATTGGAGAAGACGATGTTCTCTTTTACCCAGGTAGTTACAGAAGACCCTATCAAATCGAAGAAACCGATAATGCTAATGTGCTATTGCGCGCCGAGGTATTAAATAGAATAAATTCTAGAAAAAAACCGGCGGTTATTGTTACATACCCCGATGCTCTTTTTGAAAAAGTTGTTACGCGAAAAGAGCTAGATAAGAATACTCTAAAAATGAAATTGGGGGATACACTCTCCTTAGATTTTTTAAATGAAATCTTGTTTGAATACAAATTCAAACGAGTAGATTTTGTTACCGAACCAGGCGAGTTTTCTGTTCGAGGTGGTATTGTTGACGTGTATTCCTTTTCACACGACGAACCGTATCGTATTGAGTTTTTTGGTGATGAAATAGACAGTATTCGAACCTTCGATGTTGAAACACAACTTTCTAAAGAGAAGGTAAAGTCGATAACTATTGTGCCGAATATGGCCAACAAGTTTTTAACTGAAAAAAGACAGAATTTTTTAACATATGTTGCATCAAAAACATTGGTTTTTGCAAAAAATACTGACCTACTTTATGATCGTTTAGATGATTTTTTTGAGAAGGCAAAAGAAGCATTCACCAAACTTTCTAAAGACATTAAACATGCCGAACCAGAAGAATTGTTTATGGGTGGTGCAGAATTTAAAAAGCACCTTTTAGATTTTACCCTTTTAACCCAAGATTCTAAACGCAATTATGAGTCTCTTGTAGAATTTCATACCAAACCTCAACCATCATTCAATAAGAAATTTGACTTACTTATCGAGAACCTTAATAGATATCGCGAGCAAGGCTATACCAATTATATCTTTTGTGCCAGCGAACAGCAGGCCAAACGTTTTCATGATATTTTTGAAGAGGTAAACCAGCAAGTTCATTATCAAGTTATTGTTTTTCCAATGTTTCAAGGTTTTGTTGATGATGACCAAAAATTAGTATGTTATACGGACCATCAAATATTTGAACGTTATCATAAGTTTCATGTAAAAAACGGTTATGCAAAAAAGCAAGCCATTACATTAAAGGAGCTGAACAAACTTGAAATAGGTGATTATGTTACCCACATTGACCATGGTATAGGTAAGTTCGGCGGACTCCAAAAAATAGATGTCGAAGGCAAAAAACAAGAAGCCATAAAACTGATGTATGGTGAGCGTGATATATTATATGTAAGCATACATTCACTACATAAAATTTCAAAGTTCAACGGTAAGGACGGTGCGCCACCAAAGATTTACAAGTTAGGTTCAGGTGCATGGAAAAAAATAAAGGATAAAACAAAGAGCCGAGTCAAGAATATTGCTTTTAACCTTATTAAGGTTTATGCAAAGCGAAGACTCGAAAAAGGATTTCAATACAACCCTGATAGTTACCTACAGAACGAACTGGAGGCATCTTTTATTTATGAAGATACCCCCGACCAAAGTACGGCTACCGAAGATGTAAAAAGGGATATGGAAAGTGAGCGACCTATGGATCGCTTAATATGTGGAGATGTTGGGTTTGGAAAAACCGAAGTAGCTATTCGCGCAGCCTTTAAAGCTGTAGATAATGGCAAACAAGTAGCCATTTTAGTACCGACCACAATTTTGGCATTTCAACATCATCGTACTTTTTCAGAACGACTAAAAGACATGCCTGTAACGGTAGATTACTTGAACAGATTTCGTACGGCAAAAGAGAAAAAAGATACTATAGAACGACTGGCTGCAGGTAAAGTCGATATCATTATAGGCACACATCAGTTGGTGAACAAGAATGTACAGTTTAAAGACCTTGGCCTTTTAATTGTAGATGAAGAACAAAAGTTTGGTGTTGCCGTAAAGGATAAATTAAAATCTATAAAAGAGAATGTTGATGTACTAACGTTGACCGCAACACCGATACCACGTACACTACAATTTAGCCTCATGGCCGCTCGTGACCTTTCTACCATTACGACTGCCCCACCGAACAGGTACCCAATTGAAAGTCAGGTTGTACGATTTAATGAAGAAATAATCAGAGATGCCGTTAGTTATGAAATTGAACGTGGCGGTCAGGTTTTCTTTATTCATAATCGTATTGAAAATATAAAAGAAGTAGCAGGTATGATTCAGCGTTTGGTGCCTGATGCAAAAGTGGCGGTCGGTCATGGCCAAATGGAAGGAAAGAAATTAGAAGCCCTAATGCTCGGTTTTATGAACAGCGAATTCGATGTTCTAGTTTCTACGACCATTGTAGAAAGTGGGTTAGACGTTACCAATGCCAATACTATATTTATCAACAATGCCAATAATTTTGGTTTAAGCGATCTTCACCAAATGCGTGGTCGAGTTGGTCGTGGCAATAAAAAAGCATTTTGTTATTTCATAACTCCGCCTTATGAAGTAATGACAAACGATGCCCGTAAACGAATTGAAGCGCTGGAGCAGTTTACCGAATTAGGCAGTGGTTTTAATATTGCCATGAAAGATTTGGAGATTAGAGGCGCAGGCGATTTATTAGGAGGCGAACAAAGTGGTTTCATCAACGAAATAGGTTTTGAAACCTATCAGAAAATATTAGCAGAAGCTATTGACGAACTGAAAGAAAATGAGTTTAAGGACTTATATGACGAGGTTGAAGGCCCACATGAGAAAATTTTTGTCAAGGAAACACAAATCGATTCAGATTTTGAATTGCTCTTCCCAGACGATTATATCAACAATATAACTGAAAGGCTTACCTTATACACTGATTTAAATCAGGTTAAAGATGAGCAAGCGCTTCAAAAATTTGAAGCACAATTGGTAGACCGTTTTGGCGAATTACCTGATCAAGCAGCAGACTTATTAAATTCTGTTCGTATAAAATGGATAGCAAATAGTATTGGTTTAGAGAAAATAGTTATGAAACAAGGCAAAATGATTGGTTATTTCATTAGTGACCAACAGTCAGCCTTTTATCAGACCCCTACATTTACGCGTGTTTTACAATATGTTCAATCGCACGCGCAGCAATGTAAAATAAAGGAAAAACAGACCAGAAACGGATTACGCTTATTATTGGTTTTTGAAAACATACGATCCGTAGATAGGGCATATCTGGCATTGAAGCCATTCGAAATAAAGGAAAAACAATTTATTTAAAATGATATTTGATATCTCTGAAAAATTAGCAATGGTCAATGTTATTGACTCTGTAATCGTTGCAGATGGCGAAGTTCATAAGGGCGAAATCAATGAATTGAGCAAATTGATGGAAATTATAGATTTTGACAGTAATTTTTTAATTCAAGCCCGAACGATTGACACCGAGCAAAGTATTTTCATTCTTAAAGGAATGCCACAAGAAAAGAAAGATAGGCTTGCAAAAATTTTAGAAGATGTTGCGCTATCGGATGGCTACTTTCATGATAAAGAGAACGCTGTTATCAATCATATTTATTCATCTATCGGTATTGTCAAGAGACAAAAGAATTAGCAAAATTGTCTTTAAAACAGCTATACTAGTCCTATTTCGAATGTAATATTGATTTTAAATTCGCATAAGAAATGGAATCCTTCCGATTATAATAATCCATAATTACGAAAAGGCTCTTAACTATTGTATCTTAATGAAAGAAACTAATTTAAAAAGTAGTTACGTTGAGCGAAGTAAAAATCTCATTTAATGAAATGAAACTGGTTTTGGAATCTGCATTCCGCAAATATTCCTTTACTAAAGAAAACGCCGAATTACTGGCGAAAATTCATTCGGAAAGTACCTTAGACGGCATTAATTCTCATGGTATTAATAGAGTCCCCATCTTTTTAGATTACATCACTAAAGGTCTGGTAAAAATAAATCCTACCCCTTCCATAGTAGCATCAATGGGAAGTATTGAAAGATGGGAAGGTAACCTTGGCTCGGGTGTTTTAAATGCTATCACCTGTACTGACAGAGCAATTTTATTAGCAAAAGAACATGGCATTGGTATGGTAGCACTACGCAATACAAACCATTGGATGCGCGGCGGAACTTATGGATGGCGAGCAGCCGAACAAGGCTGTATTTCAATAATGTTTACCAATACCACACCCAATATGCCAGCTTGGGGCGGTAAAGAGAATAGAATAGGAAATAATCCTTTGGTGATTTCGATTCCTAGAAAAGAAGGTCATGTAGTTTTAGATATGGCACTCTCACAATTTTCATTTGGCAAGATGGAAAACCTACATTTAAAAGGGGAACAATTACCATTTCATGGTGGTTGGGACACTAATAATCAGCTAAGCAAAAACCCTAAAGACATTATTACGTCCGGTCGGTCATTACCGGTTGGGTATTGGAAAGGTTCCGCACTATCGATGGTTTTAGATATGTTGGCTACCTTATTATCTGCTGGTAATTCTACCTATAAAATTGGTCAGAAAGGAGCTGAAACAGCCATTTCACAAGTGTTCCTTTGTATTGATCCAAATGTATTTTTTGATTTCCAATTACAAGAGAATTTATTGAATGAAATTATTCAATATAACCATGACGTCTTACCAATGAGTAAAGAAAATCGAACCTACTATCCTGGGGAACGAACATTGGCTACAAGATTAAAAAACCAAAAAGAAGGGATTCCGGTAAGCTCAAAAATCTGGCGGCAAATATGCTCACTTTCAAAATAAATATTTAGTACTTTTAGTAACTACACTATCAATCAACCTTTCATGAAAAATTTGTCATTTTTATTTGCATTATTACTTTTTGTTTCATCCTGTAAAGAATCACCAAAAAAAGAATTGATTGTTGAGCCCGAGATAATAAACTCATTAGCCAAAGCTCGAATAGATTCTGTTCTCAAAAATTTTGTTGATACCAAAAATATTGCTGGTGTTTCGGCTCTAATTTTTGAACAAGGCAAGGAAGTATATTACAATGCTTTTGGCTATGCAGACCTAAATGCAAAAAGACCTATGGACCGCAATACCATTGTCCAAATTTATTCCATGACCAAACCTATTACGGGTACAGCGTTAATGACCCTTTACGAACAAGGCAAGTTTAAACTAGACGATCCAATCTCGAAATACCTTCCAGAATTTTCAAATATGACCGTTTACACAGGTGTAGATTCAAAAGGAAATGTAATAACCGAACCACTTAAACGAGAAATTAGTATTAGAGATATTACAAGACATACCGCAGGTTTTCCAAACAGAGCAGACATACCCGGACTTAGTGAACTTATGATAAAAGTCGATGCAATGAATCGCGAAAATACCCTAACCCAAATGGGTGAAAAAATGGGAGAAGTGCCATTATGGTTTCAGCCAGGCACACAATGGGAATATGGACCATGTGTTGATGTACAAGCGCTATTGGTAGAACGTATAGCGGGTATACCTTATGGGGAATATGTTAGAAAACACATTCTGGACCCACTTGAAATGAGCGAAACTAGATATTTTATTCCAGAGATGGATAGAGAACGTTTTGCTAAACTATACATAAGAAAAGATGAAGGGGAATTAGTTCAAGATTCTATAACCTACAGTAATTATACTGAACAATGGCCCCTTACCCGAGGTGGTTCTGGTCTAACCTCAACTTTAGACAACTATATGCGTTTCGCCCAAATGTTAGTTCATGAAGGTAGCTTGGACTCAGTACAAATATTAAAACCTGAAACCGTTCAACTTATGGCAACCAATCAATTGGCAGATAGTGTTACTGAACGTTCTTGGTTACCTTCTAAAGGCCAAGTTGGTTTCGGTATCGACTTTGCCGTACGTGTAGCAACACCTAAAACTCCTGAAGAAAATAATGGTGTAGTTGGAGAATTTTACTGGGATGGTGCCGCTTCTACTTTATTTTGGGTGGATCCAGTAAACAAATTAACCGCAGTTCTTTTTGTACAACTATTCCCTTATGACCAAATAGGTCTTCATAAACAATTTAGAGATGCCGTATACGGCCCATATCCGTTTGAAAAATAACACAAAGTTCTATTCCTATATAACTTTTAACAATCTTGAAAAACTCGTTAATAAAGTTCATTCAAAATTTATTGGGTTTTGCTTATCTTTCTACTCTTAAAAAAAACAAATGAAGTTTGAAGAGTATGTAAAAGCAGCCTTTGTAAAGATGATTTTCGAGGTTATACATGCAGACGGTTATGTTCACCCCGGAGAATTAAAAATACTTAAAGATCTTAAAAAAATCCTAGGTTTTGATGACGCATTTTTAGAACGAACTAAAAAGCTAGATTACGATAATGCCCTTGTTACTCTTTACAATATACCTCATGAGCAAAAGAAAGCTTTGGCAACTATTTTAGACGAGGTAGCTATATCTGATGGGTCAGTTCACAAAAAAGAAATGGCTTTGATCATAGATACATTTATTAATATTGGGTTAGGTGAAGAAACAGAATAGTCGTTTGGAATTTACAAGAGAGGAAAAATTAGCTGTCGTTAAAATGGTAGATTATGTAATACTAGCGGACAGTAAGGTAGATCCTGCCGAAATGAATTTACTTACTCAATTAATGGAACGGTTTAGTTTTGATAGCTTTTTTATTGGGCAAGCGAGAAATTTAAATAAAGCTTTTAAAACTTTAAGTCTAATGTCTTTGAGCAAGAAGAAAACCCTAGCTCAACTTTTAGATGAAGTTGCCATATCTGATGGCTTTATCCATGAAAAAGAAATCATCAAAATAACAGAAGCTCTTATTCACATGAAAATTTGCAAAGAGTTATCATAAAAGAATTTAAGTGCCATTCGATTAACTTAACCGATTAACCAATACAGCTCATAAACAACTAAAAGTTATTTAACAAGACCTTTAGCACATCAAAAGACATTAAAATATCATTGTTTTTAAGCAATTCTGGTCCTATAATTTTTTTCCCTTTTTTATGAAAGTTTTTTTTATATTCTGCATCTTATTTATTTCAATTGGGTTAAATGCTCAAGGTTCTATCTCTGGTAATTTCTCTCCTGCAAAAGATTTTAAATGGTTAATAGCCTATGAATTGACCCCAGGCGGTGAAAGATACACCGCAGACACAGCAGTAAAAGACGGTTCTTTTACCCTAGAAATGCCCATGAATGCAAAACCCGGCATGTATAGATTGGTGTATGCCGTACCACAGAATGAATTTTATATCGATGTTATCTATGATAAAAAGGAGCAGGTAAAATTCAATTTCAACATTCAAGATGGATTAACAATTACTAATTCAATAGAGAATAAGTGGTTCAACGAATATTTTTCTAAAATCAATACCTCCCAAGATAGGTTAATGGAGTATTATGAAAAAGGAAGTGAATCGAAGAATGAGTTTACTGATATTATAAAAGAGTTAAAAACTATTCAAAAGTCTTACGAGGAAAACCATATTAATACCATAGCACAAAAATTCATAAAGGCAAATAGATCTTATCTTCCCGAAGATTATGAGGATTTAGAAACATTTCTAAAACAAAAGAAGGAACATCATTTTGATAATTTAAATTTAAACGACCCAATTTTACAAGGTTCAAATTTTCTAACCGATAAAATTTCCAGTTATGTTTTCTCTGCCTTACCATCAGATATTACAACCAACAATGCGTTAGTTGTAGAAATAATTAAAAATGTAAATACTGCTGCCGACTTCATAAAAAATACGCCTATAAACTTTCAAACAAAAGCCTTACATCAAATTTGGGAAATCGCCGAAACAAATACTATGGGCTCTGTACAAGATTACATTTTCACAAATCATTTAAAAAAATTAGCTATAGCTAATGGAAATCAGAAAATGGTTGATGATATAGAATCTTCTACAAGACTAAGAATAGGTGCAAAATCCCCCGAAATTAATTGGCAAACAAATGGAAAAAAACATGCTCTTTCTACTATGGAAAAAGCAGAAAACTACTTGTTGGTATTTTGGAGCAGTACTTGCTCACATTGCCTTAAAGAATTACCCATATTACATAAAAAATTAAAGGGTTTTAGTTCTTTAAGGGTACTAGCCATAGGATTAGAAGATGATGAAACAAATTGGAAAAAAGTATCAGCTACTCTACCCAATTTCAGTCATGCCATCGCTCTTGGAAAATGGGAAAGTGATTATGCGCAAACCTTCAAGATTCAAAGTACACCCACCTACTTTATTTTAGATAGTGAAAAACGTTTTATAGCAAAACCTGAATCAGATAAGGAAGTGGTTGAATTTCTAGAAAATTAAAGAGCCTTTAAATCCTTAATTGTTTTAAATGCAATATCTACCTGTTCGTCATTCACCAGAATAGTAAATTCATTTGTAGTAGAAATTACTTCGTAAAGAACAATGCCTTCCCAGGCTAAACGTTGAAATATAAAGTAGTAAATACCGGGTACTGAAACATTTTCCGCAGGTAATTTTACCGTAATAGAAGACAACTCCTCTGCCTTCTGAGTACATTTTTCATCTTTGAACAATCTTTCGACCGTTTTGTCCATCACATTACTAATAACAATATTTATTTCATTCACACCTCGGCTAGAGGTATAAAACACATCTTGATTGTTATTAATCTCTTCTAATAATTTTGCTTGATGAACCAATATTTTATCAGAAGCTAAAAAAGTATAATCTGAAAGTGAAGAACGTACGGTTATCTCTCCTATATTCTTTAGCACCTTTAAGATTTTATGGGTAGCTCTAAATTCAAGATCATCAGATAATCGTTTCAATGCCATTACGATGGCACCATTACGAATGTCTTTACCTAATTCGTGCTCAATTTCTGGTTTTACTATTCTTGATAATGATGTCAGGTTGATGATACCTTGTGCTAGAGCACTTTGTAGAAATGGTTTTTTCTTAATATACTCTTCTACTACTGATGAGATTGTTTTCATTTTACTGTTTGGTTGTTGTGCAAATATAACAACTTGTTATAAATAAAACAAAATGTTTTTATATAAAATCTACTCAACAAGTAGATTATTCAAAAATAATAGAACGCAGATTCCAAATGTTCTAGCTCAAATCGATTTGTATTTTTCAGAATTGTAATAATATCAAAACGGACATCAACATCAATTTCGTTTTCGGTAACATAATGATTTGCGGCCATTACCAATAGTTTAATTTTTTTTGGGGTTACCGTTTCTGCTACATTCTCAATATAATCAGATCTTCTTGACCTTACTTCAACAATGGCCAATGTATCATTCTTTTGTGCAATGACATCTATTTCTGCTTGTAGGTATCTGTAATTCCTATAATTAATAGTGTAGCCTTGCTTAATTAGATAGTCAACCGCTAGTTGTTCCCCTTCTTTACCAAATTCATTATGTTTTCCCATAATAACCCCTCAAGATTGTGCAATTCATCGAAAATACCGGCCTTTCGGCGCTTTTTTATTAATAAATATCGTTATTTAGATGATAAGCATCGAAAATAGATAGTTTAAAATACTATACCAAATTTCGGAACGTTTAGCATAGAAGCCCCAACTCTACGAACGTAATATAAATGCCTATTTTAAGATATGGAATATTTCATTAATTGTAATACTTCTACTCTTGCTCCGTACACTGCTAATTTAGACCAATTACGAGCATCACATCTATACAGAAGATTAGGATTCAGTGCCTCGGTCGCTACTATTAATCAAGCCACGGGTCAATCTGCGGCAGCCTTAGTAGATAGTTTAGTGGACCAAGCTCTAAACATGGCACCAATACTCGCACCAGCATGGGCAAATTGGACAAATGCTAATTATCCTGTAGACGACGATGCCCGTAACCAATTGAAGAATCAGCAGAAATCTGAATTTCAATTAGATTATGCGAAAGGGATATTAAACAATAATCTAAGAGATCGATTAAGCTTTTTCTGGAGCAACCATTTTGTAACGGAACTAGAGGTCTATAATTGTAATTCATATTTATATGAATACATCAATTGTCTACAGCGAAATTCACTACGTAACTTTAAAACTTTTGTAAGTGAAATAGGGTTGACAAACGCTATGTTATACTACTTAGATGGAGTTTTCAATAACGGCAACAATCCTAACGAAAATTATGGTCGTGAGTTATATGAGCTTTTCACACTAGGTGAAGGAAATGGCTACACAGAAGAGGATATCATAGAAACGGCCAAAGCTCTAAGTGGTTATGTTGAACGCAGCGATATAGGCTGTTCACCAGTAACTTTTGATGCCACTAAACACGATGCAGGATCCAAAACTATTTTTGGGCAGACCGGTAATTGGGGTTACGATGATGTTATCAATATTCTTTTTGATCAGAGAGCACCAGAAATTGCAGAATTTATTTGTCGCAAATTATATGAGTTTTTTGTACATCCCGATTCTAAAGATGAAGCTAACAATGCACAAACTATAATTGATGGTATGGCAGCAACCTTCGTATCAAATGACTTTGAAATCGCGCCAGTCTTACGACAGCTATTTAAAAGTCAACATTTCTTTGATGACGAAGCAATTGGTGTAATCATTAAAAGTCCGATAGATTTTTATTTCAACACACTAAAAGAAACAGATTTTAGCTATACGGATACAAATGTTGCCGAAATGGTCAACTATAGTGCTTTACTGAGCCAAGAAATCTTTGAACCTGTTGATGTAGCTGGTTGGCAACGCGACAGATCTTGGATCAATACCAATTTTATGATTGGGCGTTGGCTTACTATTGAAAGCATATTGGAAAACTTTTATATGGCCGATAATGAACAATTTAGAACATTAGGTTTAGATATATCTGGTAATGCCGGTTTAACAAGTACAAATCCAGATACAGTCGCTAGATTAATCATTGATTTTATTCTCCCCAAAGGACTTTTAGACGAACCTGAATATATAAAAGCATTCGCAATATTCAGAAGTGATATTGAAGAAGTATACTATGAAGGTGGCAACCAAGAATCTTGGACATTGGGCACATGGCCACAAGCCCCATTTCAAGTATACCTTCTATTACAATATCTAGCTAGACAACCTGAGTTTCAATTAAAATAATACCTACTGCTATGTGTAAAACACACCACTCCCCATTCAAAGGTCTTCAACATGAAGGTCATGATGACGAACATAAAACATGGAGCCGTCGCTCATTTTTACAAGCAATGGGCATTGCCGGTTCTGGTTCAATGATGCTCGGTTCGAACATGTTAACAGCTTCTGCCCCTTCACCCCTATCAGCCGGTATTGCGGCAGCTGAGACAGACAATATTTTGATATTAATACGGCTATCAGGTGGTAACGATGGCCTAAGTACTGTAATACCATTAGAACAGTTCGACAGTTATGCCAATGCCCGACCTAATATCTATGTTCCTGAAAGTAAAATTTTAAAACTAACTGATGAATTTGGTGTGCCTTCTTATATGAACGCCTTGGCGCCTATGTGGCAAGAAGGTCAATTTAAAGCGGTGCATGGTGTAGGCTATGAAGGCCAGAGTCTTTCGCATTTCACAGGTTCTGATATTTTTGCCAATACAGATATTGAGACTACAGGGTTTAGTGGTCTGAACACTGGTTGGATGGGTAGACATTTTGAAAATATTTATCCAGATTATTTGATAAACCCACCAGCGGCCCCAGCTGCAATTCAAATAGGTCAATTCGGTAGTTTAGTCTTTCAAGGTGAAGAGACAAATTATGCTTTTGTCACGTCGAACATAGATCAACTAGAAGAAATTGCCAAATCAGGGGTGGTTTATGGTTTAGATGATTCTCTTTTTAATAATTGTATGTATGGCGATCAACTTAAGTTTCTTAGAGGAGTAGCAAATACTACTTATGAATACTCAGGACTCATTCATGAAGCCTATGAGCGTGGTCAAAATCAAGTTGAATATCAAGATAATGGCTTTGCACGTCAAATGGCTCTTTTGGCACGTTTAATAAAAGGAAATTTAGGCACCAAAGTATTTATGATTTCAATGGGTGGTTTTGATACCCATGGCAATCAGCCACAAGCCCACGCACGTTTAATGACAAATCTTTCTGTTGCAATCAACAATTTCTATGAAGATTTAGCATTTACACAACAAGACGATAAGGTATTGAGTATGACTTTTTCAGAATTCGGTAGACGTATTTTTGAAAATGGCTCTAATGGTACCGATCATGGTAAAGCATCACCAACACTTTTTTTTGGTTCAGGCTTAAATGGTAGTGCTTTTGTTGGTGACCACCCAACATTAGATGACCCAGATGGAAGAGGTAACTTAGAGTATACGATGGATTTCAGAGACCTATATGCAACAGTTCTTGCAGAATGGCTTTGTGTAGATGTTCCTTTAGTAGAGGCACATTTATTGAATTACAAACCTTATGTACCCGTTAATTTAGGCTTTAGCTGTAGTGGTGAACCATTCCCAGAAATAGCGTATAGCGATGGTGAGGTTACACCACCACTACCACCTGAGGAAGAGGCTGAAACCCCCTTTAATCCAGATTTGTTGAATGCCGTTGTTCACAAACCATTTTATCCTACCGATAGTACCCCACACATTTATCTAGAGATGCCGTTTTCGGCACATGTAGATATTCAACTTTTTAATATTCTCGGGCAGAAAATCGGCACCGTTTTTAACGAAATGATGTTCGAAGGTTCAACCGAAATAAATATACGAGAGCGCATGCCCGAACAACTATCAACC
>TARA_R110002050_G_scaffold50169_1_pt1 | contig 18901 bp, 9 predicted proteins | sample TARA_R110002050 | Tara Oceans TARA_R110002050 (sample SAMEA4396988) | marine metagenome | biome: Polar Biome; feature: [DCM] deep chlorophyll maximum layer (ENVO:01000326); material: water (ENVO:00002006), including particulate matter (ENVO:01000060) such as... | depth 25 m
GTTGGATTTGCCCAAAATTTTGGACTTACATTATTACCGTAATCTGAGTTATAACCATCAGCTTCAATACCTTTATCATGATCTGGACCTTGTTTTACGTAAGCATTTGTAATTCTTCCAGAAAACCCTTCGGTCCAGTCAATAGAATCATCTTGGTTGTTTACAGAATATAAATAACTTACATTTACTGTACCTCCAAAAAATTCAAAGCCATCATCTTTACCTTCAAAAGATTCAACATATTGAACTACTGTTCCACTGCCTACACCATAAAAAGATAATCCATTGTTTTCTGATTGACCATCAGCGGCACCTCCAGAATATTCTACACGTAAATATTGAATAACACCTGAATTATCGCTAGCATCAGATCCACCATAAGGTAAACTTCCAATTTCTGACGTAGAAGTAGCACCACTCGCAACAGAATTAACAGGAGCTTTTCCTAAGAGGATTAAACCTCCCCAATCACCAGCAACTGGAGTTGAACTGTTAGAAGTTAAAACAATAGGTTTATCTGGCGTACCACTAGCTTGAATTTTTGCTCCTTGAGAAATAGCAATATAAATATTAGCTCCACCAGGAGTAGCTTTGATAGTCATACCAGCTGGAATTGTTAATGTTGTACCAGCTTCCATAATAACAGGTCCGTTAAGGATGTAAGTGTTAATCGGATCTAAAGATAGGTCAGTGCTAAAAGTGCCTGTTAAATAAATGGTTTCGCCTGTTGGTGTTGGTGTTGGATCACCACCAGTAGTAGTGTTATTGGTTACACTGTTATCACTGGTATCATTGATAACAATATCAGCTGTATCATCTGTCGTACAAGAGGAGAGCAAGGTTATAATTGCTAATCCTAAAATTAAATTATTTTTCATCTTTTTTTGTTTAATTAATTTCTGTTTTATATTAGTGGTTAAAATTTATATTTTAATTGGAGGCCTAAATCCATTCCTCGTTTATAATTTGATACTCCTTTGCCATTTGCAGAGGTTATTACAATATCTCCTAGGGTGGCCTCTCTTACATATTTAATGGTAGGGTTTAGCAAATTTTTTGCACTTAAATTGATTTCAAACTTATTGTTAATGGTGTTTTTCCATATAAAATCTAATGTTGAAATGCTTTTTTCAATAACATTTCCTAATTGTCCTGAGCCTAAGGCATCAATTCTATCTGAGAAATATGAAAACACTAAGTTGGCAGTTGGTTTATAGTTATTAAACACTGGCGAATAGTTGATATCTGCATTTAATAACAATGGTGATGCACCTTGTAATTTATCTTTATTTCTATTAAAAGATAAGTTATAAGTACCGTTTATTTGGTCATATAAATCTTGTTCAGTGTGCATATAGGATGCATTAAAACCTAATGACAATAAAGCATCCTCATCTTCAGTAGTAATTAAGTTTTTTCTTAATTCAACCTCAATTCCATAAATAGTTGCTTTATCACCAGTTCTAAAATAACGTTGTGTTCCTGTGGCATCAGCACCTACTACTAAGTTAATAGGGTTTTTAATTTCTTTTGAAAAAGCAGATAAAGAGAATAGTTCACTTTTACTAAAAAACCATTCGTATTTTAAATCTAAATTTAAAATTTTGGAATACCCTTTATCACCAATGTTTATGGGGTTTGGATTATTAGTTTTTCCTAATAAATCTGGATTACCACCAATTCTTGTAGAAATACCTTCATAAACAAAAGGAGCTACTTCTTTAAATTCTGGAAGCGACACGGTTTGACTAGCTGTAAAACGTAAATTTTGGTCTTCATTAATAGCATATTTTATGTTCAGACTTGGTAAGTAAAAATTTTCATGTGTAGATACTTCTGCCTTTCCATTGTTTCCAAGATTTATAACGTCGTAAGCTATTTTTTGATCTACTGATTCTGCACGTATGCCAGGGACAAATAACCATTTCTCACCAGCTTTAATTTCAGCATCAAAATAACCTGCATAAATATTTAAAGTTCCATTATAAGTGTTTTCTGGTAAGCCTGGTCTGTTTGTGTTTGATACGCCAGGAATAGGATTAATAACTTTTATTGTATAAAGACCCGTAGTTGAATTTGGATTTATTCTTAAATTATTTAGACTAAAATCATTATTAAAGTTATTTACATCTGTAACGGGATAGTTAGAATCTACGATATCATAACCATATCTAATATTATCAAATTTTCTTGTTTTATTTTTACCATCATAACCAAAGTTTAATTTTATATTATCAGAAACAGTATAAGCTAAATTTAATCGGCTATTAAATTCTTCATCTTTAATATTTTGAAAATAACGTTGGTTATCAAAAGGAATGTTACTGTAAAATGTAGGATTCGTGTTAGGATCACTATCTAAAGCATATTGATAATTTTCTAAACTAACACGCTTTCTGTCTGGTTGTTTTGCATGTACTAAGTTGTAACCAGCTGCCCAATCTAAATCAATTTTATCTGATTTATGATTTCCTTCTAATTGATTAACAATCATCTGCGTTTGATCAAACTGAACGTTCATTTGATAGAACCCTTTATCGGTATCTATTTGTGCATTAAAATTTCTTCCAGTTCCATCGAGACCATAATAACCTACAACATCTGCTGAATTGTTTATAAATAACGAGGTATATTTTAAATTGTTTTTATCATCAATTTTGTAGTTGGCACTTGCCATAGCCGTAGTTGTAGTAGCATACTCAAATTCTTCAGCATCATCAAAGGCTAATTTTTCAGTCAACGTATAATTTACAGCCTCTCCTTTTCTATATTCATAATTATTTTCAAATGAACCTGTAGCAAAAAGGCTTAAACGCGAGCCATTTTTAAAATTAAATGAATAACCACCCGAACCACCATAACTTATGTTAATGGGCGTACCAGCATTTTCAGGATCTAAGCCATGTGATAAAACTACAGCGAATGGGTTATGAGCATAACGGCCATAGTAACCAAAGTAACCGGTTCCTTCGCTTCTTACAAAGTCTTTCCCTGCTGCATTTGTATTAATGCCAGAACCAACGCTAAAATCAAAAAAGCCGTTTCCAGTATAATCTTTTGATTTAATATCAACATTACCCGCTGAGAAATCTCCATAAAATTTAGAAGAATAAGCTTTACTTACAGCTATGTTTTCTATAATATCTGAAGAAAATAAACCTAAACTTATATTCTTTTTATTTACATCATCAGACGGTAATGACAAGCCATTAAGCGTTGTGTTTAAATATCTATCTCCTAAACCACGAACATAAACATTACTCGTTCCTTCTTGTCTTGAGATTCCAGAAATTTTAGTGACGGCACCAGCAGCATCGCTAACCCCTTTTCTTGATAACTCTTCAGCACCAATACTTTGTTTTATTTCAACAGCTTTCTTTTGCTCTAATAATAAAGCGGTTTCACTTTCTCTTTTAGTTGTGGTGGTAATAACAACTTCATCTAAGGAGGCAGCACTTGCTCCCATTGGAACATTAACTTCAGTTACTTTGCCTGCTACTACTTGAGCATTAATTTCTTGAGTTTCATAACCAACAAAACTGAATACCAACACATACGAACCTGGTTCTAAATTTTCAAAGCCATATAACCCATCAATGTCAGATGTAGTTCCTTTGGTGGTTCCTTTAATTAATACGTTTGCAAACGCAAGTGGCTCATTATTATATTCTTTATCAATAAGTTTTCCAACGATAGAACCTGTGTTCTGTGAAAAGGAAAGCGACGTTATGAATAGTATAAATAATGGTATAAATTTCTTCATTAGTTTTTTAATTTATTGCTGCAAAGAAACGCACAGAATGTGAATAGGATGTTACCTAGAGATTAAACAACAGTAATGATAGGGTTATCTCAATGTTACGTTTTTATTACGAAATTTTAATCTGTAAACAATAAGTTAACATTGTAGAAAGAATGTGTTTTTCTACAAAATAATAATTTTCTATAATAAGGAATAGGAAGTGAAAATTCTGTTTAACAAATGGTAATTGTTAACATAGAAAATTTAAAAAAAAAGATAAATTATTTATTTGGAAGCAACAGCTGTTCGGTCATCATTCGTTGCAATATTACCTAAGGCGGCAAGATCATTTAAAGACACTGTACTAGCGGCTAAAGGAATATTTAACTCTACTGGTTGTGTAGCGTTAACGTGAACATTAATTTCTTTGGTTTCATACCCTACAAAACTACAAACCAATGTATAGTCCCCTTCCTCTAAATTTTCAATAACAAATAAACCTGTAGTGTCTGAGTTAAATTCTGTAGAAGTGCCTTTTATAGCAATGTTAGCAAATACTAAAGGCTCGTTATTTAGTTCCTTATCTAAAACTTTACCCACTATCAAACCAGTGTTTTGAGCAAACCCCATGCTTGTAAATAAAAAGATAGATAAAATTAATAACTGCTTCATTTGTTTCTTTGAAATTATGCTACAAATAAATGGTATTGCTTTTACTAAGATGTTATCTAATCATTAAACAACCATGATTAAAATGTTACCTTAATGTTACCAAATTTAGGTTTTGTTTTTACTTAAATTAGTTATCTTGCCTGTGCTTAAATTTATACTATGAACTGGGAACAATTATTATCCTTAAAACGATTTGGAGATACTAATAAACGTATTAGAAAAGAACAGGACGAAACTCGTCTTGGTTTTGAGGTAGATTATGATCGGGTTATCTTTTCATCGGAGTTTAGAATTCTTCAAGATAAAACTCAGGTTATCCCGCTGTCGCAAACAGATTTTGTACATACGCGCTTAACTCATAGTTTAGAGGTGAGCGTTGTAGGACGTTCTATAGGGCGAAAAGTAGGTCAAAAATTATTAGAAAAACACCCGCATTTACAAACAGTTCACGGATATCAAGTTAACGATTTTGGAGCTATAGTAGCTGCGGCATCTCTGGCGCATGATATTGGAAACCCACCATTTGGACATTCGGGTGAAAAAGCTATTGGCGAATTTTTCAAAACAGGAGATGGAAGCAATTTTAAAAAGCAATTAACGGATAAAGAATATCAGGATTTATGCGATTTTGAAGGGAATGCTAACGGATTTAAAATTTTAACAGAAAGTAGAGATGGAAGAGATGGCGGTTTACGCTTAAGTTATGCAACGCTTGGTGCCTTTATGAAATATCCAAAGGAATCTTTGCCTAAAAAACCAACCACGCATATCGCTGATAAAAAATACGGATTTTTTCAAAGTGAAAAAGAGGCATTTTCAAATATAGCTGATGAATTAGGCTTATTAAAACGAGGCAAAACAGACGCTAGTTTTTCACGTCATCCATTAGCTTTTTTAGTGGAAGCTGCCGATGATATTTGCTATACCATTATTGATTTTGAAGACGGTATTAACCTTGGACTTATTCAGGAAGAATTCGCGCTTGAATACTTAATTAATTTAGTACGAGATACCATCAACACAAAGAAATACCATCAACTTAAAAATACGCAAGACCGAGTGAGTTATCTACGTGCGTTGGCAATAAATACCTTAATTAATGAGGTAGTTACCATTTTTATAGACAACGAAGAAGCTATTTTAACAGGTGAATTTCAAACAGCCTTGTTAGATAAAAGTAAGTATGATGCACAAATTAATGACATCATTAAAATAAGTGTAGAAAATGTGTATAAATCAGAGGATGTAATTGATAAAGAAATTGCAGGCTATGAAATTATAAAACATCTTTTGAGTGTTTATACATCAGCTATAAATAATAATTTTAATGGTAAGGCTTCAAATTATGATAAACTTATTTTAAACAGATTACCAAAAACAATGAAACTTAATGACGATAGTTTATACAAACGTCTGCTGTCTGTTTGTAATTATGTGTCTTTATTGTCCGATAGCAATGCTATTTTAAATTATAAGAAAATAAAAGGCATGCACTTTTAATAATTTTGGGTGTTACCACGCTTTGGCGTGGACGGGCTTTCGGCAGTCGCTCTTTGCAAGTAGCTCCAAAAAAGCCTCAATCCCTAACGCGGAATAGGAACTGGTTAATTTTAGATTTAATCTTTTTCTCACAAAGTCAAGCAAAACCTAAACCAAGGTCATTACAAAGCCTTATTAAATACTACTCGTAGGTTTTCAGCATCCAATCCAACAGATTGTTGTAATTCAGCAATGCTACCTTGTTCAATAAAAGTATCAGGTATTCCTAAGGTATTCACAGAATTTGTATACTTATTTTTTGAAGCAAATTCAAGAATAGCACTTCCAAATCCGCCATTTAGCACATTGTCTTCAACGGTAATAATGGTACTAAACTTTTTAAAAATAGTGTGTAGTAATGCTTCGTCTAAAGGTTTTACAAAGCGCATATCAAAATGAGCCATAGCTTCAGGATTGCTGCAATTAGTAATGGCTTCAGTACTATTTTTAGCAATCGTTCCAATACTTAAAACGGCTAAGGTATGTCCGTTTGTAAGCATTACACCTTTACCGATTTCAATTTTTTCAAAGGGTTGCTTCCAATCAATTGTGATGCCGCTACCTCTTGGATATCGAATAGCTATGGGAAGATCTAATCCCAGTTGAGCCGTATACATTATGTTTCGTAGCTCTATTTCGTTTCTTGGCGCAAAAATAATGAGGTTAGGAATACATCTTAAATACGATAAATCGAATACACCGTGGTGGGTAGCACCATCTTCACCAACCAAACCGGCGCGATCCAAACAAAAAATTACGGGTAGTTTTTGAAGCGCTACATCATGGATTATCTGGTCGTAAGCTCGTTGTAAAAAGGTTGAGTAAATATTACAAAAAGGAACGAGACCTTGTGTTGCCATGCCAGCCGCCAGCGTAACGGCATGTTGTTCGGCAATACCAACATCGAAGGCACGGTCAGGAATTTCATCCATCATATATTTTAACGAGCTACCAGTTGGCATAGCAGGAGTTATGCCGACAATATTTTTATTTTGTTTGGATAGTTCAACTAGTGTTAAACCAAAAACATCTTGGTATTTAGTAAATTCAGATTTAGTTTTCGAAATTAAATCACCTGTAGAGGCATTAAACTTTCCAGGGGCGTGGTACTTTACTTGGTCTTCTTCGGCTTGTTTTAGGCCTTTTCCTTTGGTAGTTATAACATGTAAAAATTTAGGGCCTTTAACGTTTTTTAATCGTTTTAATTCTGAAATAATGGCTTCGATATCATGTCCGTCAATAGGTCCAGAATAATCAAAATTTAAGGCTTTAATAATATTATTTCGTTTTTGAGTACCTTTTTTAACATTGGTTAAATATTGTTTTAAAGCACCAACACTGGGGTCAATACCAATAGCGTTATCATTTAAAACAACAAGAAGGTTAGCATCTGTAACCCCAGCATGATTTAAGCCTTCAAAAGCCATGCCTCCTGCAATTGAGGCATCTCCAATCACCGCAATATGATGCTTATTCTCTCCTTTTAATTGAGACGCAATAGCCATTCCTAAAGCCGCAGAAATAGAGGTTGAGGCATGCCCAACGCCAAAGGCATCGTAACTACTTTCACTGCGTTTTGGAAAACCACTTAATCCACCAACTTGTCTGTTGGTGTGGAAATTATCTCGTCTTCCAGTTAAAATTTTATGTCCGTAGGCTTGGTGGCCAACATCCCAAATTAACTGGTCTTCTGGGGTGTTAAATACATAATGTAATGCAATTGTTAATTCAACGACACCCAAACTTGCACCTAAATGCCCTTCTTTAGTAGCCACAATATTGATTATAAATTCACGTAATTCTTGAGCGAGTTGAGGTAAGTCCTTTGTTTTTAAAAGACGAAGTTCTTTGGGTGAATTTATTGTGTGTAACAATTTTTGCATATGACTACAAATGTACTACTTGAAATGCCATAACAAAAAATTTAATAGAATTTAAAAAAGGAAACTAAGGCATTGCATCTGACTTCAAAAAAACAATAAATAGTATCAGATGAAATTGTATTTTTGTTGTTATGATACAACCTTTTGATGACACCTATTTTATGAAAAAAGCTTTGCAGGAAGCTGATATTGCTTACGAAAAGGGCGAAATTCCTGTGGGTGCTGTTATTGTTATTGAAAATAGAATAATAGCTAGAGGTCATAACCTGACTGAAACATTGAATGATGTAACGGCTCATGCTGAAATGCAGGCTATTACAGCAGCCGCTAATTTTTTGGGTGGTAAATACTTGCAAAAGTGTACCTTGTATGTAACATTAGAACCTTGCCAGATGTGTGCAGGCGCCTTGTATTGGAGTCAGATTTCTAATATTGTGTATGGTGCCAGAGATTTAGAACGAGGCTGTATTAATTTAAAAACTAAATTACATCCTAAAACGTTAATAAAAGGTGGCGTTATGGAAGAAGAAGCTTCTGAACTTTTAAAACGTTTTTTTATTGAAAGACGAAATTTGAATTAGGTCTGGACTGCGTTAGGGATGGTAGTGGAAAGCCCACAGCGAGGTACGAGCGAGGACTTGAAACGGACAGCCCGACCCTTTTAGGGTAACGCCCAAAATATAATTATCTTCTGGTGTCGCCTTCGCGTTCGCGCATTTTATCTAGGTTTTCTTTGGTAAGCATGTAATCTTTAACATCTTTATCTTTCCATCTGTGATACGCGAATAACGGAAAAACTAGAAAAAACAGTCCGAGAACTCCAAAACCAATTAGTTTTTGAGAGTTTTCAAAATCCATTACATATCCCGTAAAGATACAACCAACAGATAGTATTGATAAGAATGCAATAAGGTATTTCATGTGTTTAATTTTATTGTTTTTCACCGGTCACATGCCGTTCGCAGACAATCATTCCCGAAGATAATAATACTTTGAGAATGCTCTTTTCATGTGTTTATAGTTTAACCACTCACTTCAATTAACTTGTTTCTGTAAGCTGTTAGAAGTTTAGATTTAGAAATAAAACCAATATAAACACCATCTCTTACAACCGGTAAATTCCAAGCGCTGCTATCTTGAAATTTTTTCATTATATCAGTCATTTTATCTTTGTCAACATCAATGATTTCAGGAGGAGCATGCATGATATCGCGAGCTCTTACTTCACCATATAAATCTTGATCAAACATGATAGATCTTAGGTCATCTAAAAGAATAATACCAGCTAATTCTTTAGTTTTAGCCTTAATAACTGGGAAAATATTTCGTTTAGATAGAATAACAGCTGTATTTACAATTTCTCCTAAATTCATATTGGATGTGATAACTGAGAAATTTGTTTCTATAATTCTGTTAATATCTAAAAACATCAATATGTTTTTGTTTTTATCGTGTGTAACAAGTTCGCCTCTTTTTGCTAATTGAGCCGCATAAATATTATGTGGTATGTAGCGTTTGGTAATCATAAAGGAGATGGAGGCCACAATCATTAATGGAATAAATAATTCGTATCCGCCTGTAATTTCAGCAATTAAAAAGATGGCTGTTAACGGAGCTAATAAAACACCAGCCATAAGGCCAGCCATACCAACCATTGCAAAATTGATTAAAGAGAGGTCGTATCCAAAAAAATAGTTCATTAAAAAGGCAAACAAACTACCTGTTAAACTACCCGTAAAAAGCGTAGGAGCAAAAACACCACCAATACCACCAGCTCCAAAGGTTAAAGATGTGGCTATAATTTTAAATAAAATTAAGCCTAAAAGGAATAGACCGATAACGAGAGTATTATTGTTTACTGAATTAAAAAAATTGTCGTTAACAACAGCTGTAATATTTCCTCTTAAAACTCTATTAATTGTTTCGTAACCTTCACCAAATAATGGTGGGATAAGATAAACGAGGCCTCCCAATAGAATACCACCAATTAATAACCGCTTGTAGGGACTGGCAATTTTGCTAAAAAAGTCACTAATTCCAAAATATACTTTGCTAAAATATACTGAAACTAAGGAAGTAAAAACCCCTAGAAACACATAAAATAAAACATCTTTTAATAAAAATTTATCATCTAAAGTGAAATGCAATAATACATCATCGCCTAAAAAGAAATAAGATGTTAAAATAGCTGTTATTGAAGCCAATAACAAAGGAATCATAGAGGCTAAAGTTAGTTCTAAGCTAAAAATTTCTACAGCAAATACAATAGCTGCTATGGGCGCTTTAAAAATAGCTGACATGGCGCCTGCTGCTGCTGCACCAATTAATAAGTTTCTTGTAGTTTGATTTAAGTGAAAAAGGCGAGCAAAATTTGACCCTAGAGCAGCACCGGTTGCAACCGTTGGACCCTCTAGCCCAACAGAACCTCCAAAACCAACCGTTAATGGGGCAGTAATAACAGACGCCCATATTTGGTGTTTTGGCATGATGCCTTTTAGTTTGGATATAGCAAATAACGTAGAGGGAATACCATGGCCAACTTTCTTTTTAACTACATATTTTATAAAAATTAACACGAAAAACAATCCAATAACAGGGAAAATAAAATAAAGATTTTCGTGAATTTCTTTTAAAATAGCTCCTTCTAATACATGCTGAATAAAGTGTGTAGCATTTTTTAAAGTAACTGCACCCAGACCAGCCAACAGGCCAATTATGGCACTCGAAATATTTATAAACTGCTTATTGGAAATATTTTTATATTTCCATTTTAAAAATTTCTTAAAGATTTCTTTTGAACGTAAAGGCATTATTTTTCAGATAATTTTATTTGTCTAATCCTTCTAATTTAATATGCAATTCTTTTAACTGGTTTTGATCAATAAAAGCTGGAGCATCAATCATAATATCACGACCAGAATTATTTTTTGGGAACGCAATAAAATCCCTTATAATTTCTTGACCGGCTAATATGGCGACTAATCTGTCTAATCCAAAGGCTAAACCACCATGTGGTGGCGCACCATATTGAAAGGCATCCATTAAAAATCCAAATTGTGCTTTTGCTTCTTCTTCTGTAAAGCCTAAATAATCAAACATTAAAGATTGTGTTTTTTTATCGTGAATACGGATAGAACCTCCTCCAATTTCATTTCCGTTCAAAACTAAATCGTAAGCATTGGCCTTAACATCTCCAGGATTTGTAGCTAATAATTCTAATTGCCCTGGTTTAGGAGATGTAAAAGGGTGATGCATAGCGTGATAACGCTTAGTGTCTTCGTCCCATTCTAAAAGCGGAAAATCAATAACCCATAATGGCGCAAACTCGTTTGGTTTGCGTAACCCTAAGCGTGTTGCCAGTTCCATTCTTAGAGCGCTTAATTGAGGTCTTACTTTATGAGTTTCACCAGACAAAACACATATTAAATCACCTGGTTTAGCACCAGTAATTTCTGCCCATTTTGCGAAATCGTCTTGGTCGTAAAATTTATCTACAGATGATTTATAAGTTCCATCTTCGTTACAACGACAATACACCATTCCTAAAGCTCCAACTTGCGGGCGTTTTACCCAATCAATAAGTTGATCTATTTCTTTTCTTGTGTATGCATTTCCTCCAGGAACAGCGATCCCAACAACTAATTCGGCACTATTAAAAACACCAAAATCTTTATGTTGCGTAACACTATTTAGCTCGCCAAATTCCATTCCAAAACGAATATCTGGTTTGTCATTACCGTATAAACGCATGGCATCATCGTACAACATTCTGGGAAATTTTTCTACTTCTACACCATTAATTTCTTTAAGTAAATGGCGTGTTAATCCCTCAAAAGCATTTAAAATATCTTCTTGTTCAACAAATGCCATTTCACAGTCAATCTGTGTAAACTCGGGTTGTCTGTCGGCACGTAAATCCTCATCTCTAAAACATTTTACAATTTGAAAATATTTGTCCATCCCGCCAACCATAAGCAATTGCTTGAAGGTTTGTGGAGATTGAGGTAAGGCGTAAAACTGACCCGCATTCATGCGAGAAGGTACCACGAAATCGCGCGCTCCTTCAGGAGTTGATTTTATTAAATACGGTGTTTCAACTTCTATAAAACCTTCTTTTGATAAATAGTTCCTTACAGCTTGCGCAACGTGATGTCTAAAAATTAAACTGTTTTTTACAGGGTTACGACGAATATCTAAATAACGATATTTCATTCGTAGTTCTTCACCTCCATCGGTTTTATCTTCAATAGTAAAAGGAGGCAATAACGCTTTGTTAAGAATAGTCAATTCTGATACTAAAATTTCAATCTCACCAGTTGGGATATTTGGATTCTTAGAACTACGCTCAATAACGTTTCCTTTAACTTGAATTACAAATTCCCTACCAAGAAGTTTCGCCTCTTGGATAATAGCTTTTGCGGTACGTTCTTCATCAAAAATAAGTTGGGTTATACCATAACGGTCACGAAGGTCTACCCAAATCATAAATCCTTTATCACGAGATTTTTGAACCCAGCCAGCTAATGTTACTTCTGTATTTATATGTGATGCATTTAACTCACCACAATTATGACTTCGATACATATATTAGAAATTAAAACACTTAATGCTAAAAACATAGCACGAATTAAACAGGGTGCAAATTTAGGAAGATATCTTATTAATAAACTAAGATTTAGTGTATAATTTATATCTTATTAGTATAATTTTTTAAATTATTTATTCCTAATTAATTAACTAAAAGACGTTATTTAATTTGTTAAAAAGCCAAATTAATTGTTATCAAGACAATTATTTTGTAATTTTCTTCACACTTATTCAAAATAATTTAATACTAACTCTAACAATTAACTTATGAAAAAAACTTTACAATTTAACTTTTATTTGTTTGTATTACTGTTTTCTCCGCTAGCTATGATGGCTCAGGGAATGATTACGGGAACAGTAATTGAGACAAGTTCTAACAGTCCTATTCCTGGGGCTAACGTAATCATTAAAGGTACTACAACGGGTACTGTTACTGATTTTGATGGTAACTTTAGTTTAAATGTAGCTAGTTTTCCAGCTACGATTGTAATATCCTCTCTTGGATATGACACTAAAGAAGTCGCCGTATCATCGGGACAAAAAATTACGGTGTCACTAACAGAAGGTGTTGCTTTAGATGAAGTGATGCTTATTGGTACAAGAAACCCGAATCGATCGTCAATTGATACGGCCGTACCAGTTGATGTAATTGATGTATCTGAACTAGTTACTGCAGGTCCACAAGTAAATCTAAATCAAATTTTAAATTATGTAGCACCTTCTTTTACCTCAAACACTCAAACCATTTCAGATGGTACAGATCATGTTGATCCGGCCTCTTTGAGAGGTTTAGGGCCAGATCAAGTATTAGTTTTAATTAATGGAAAGAGGCGTCATAACTCCTCTTTAATCAATGTTAACGGAACCTTTGGACGTGGTAGTGTAGGAACTGATTTAAATGCGATTCCAGCGGCATCAATAGCTCGTATTGAGGTTTTACGTGACGGAGCCGCCGCACAATATGGATCGGATGCTATTGCAGGTGTCATTAATATAGTACTAAAGAAAAGTACCAATGAATTAATGTTAAACGTTACAAGCGGTGCAAATTTCTCAAAGAATGCCAATGATCAAACTGGTGGAGTAGATGGAGAAACAACTAATGTTAGTGCCAACTATGGTTTAGACCTTGGTGATAAAGGAGGATTCATCAATTTTACTGGTGATTTTGATGTTAGACAGGATTATAGCAGAATGAAAGAATGGGAAGGAACTATTTTCAATCTGTATAATACAGTTGAACGATTTGCTAATAATGATGGATATGATTTATCTCAATTATTAGATGATGATGTAACTGATGTTATTCAGTATGCAAACCAAGCGGGAATTGTATTAAATGGAGCATCGACCAAAGCAGACTTACAGCCAATTTTATCTGGTGATAATACGGCTGCAGAGTTAGCAGCTAGAGGATTGACAAGAAGCGACTTTAATATGCGCGTTGGCCAATCTGCTTTGCGTGGTGGTCGTTTTTTCGCAAATTTCTCTTTGCCTTTAGATGATAAAGGAACCGAGTTGTATTCTTTTGCGGGCTTAAGTTCAAGAACAGGAAATTCAGCCGGGTTTTATAGATTGCCTAATCAGAGTAGAACGTATACGCCTGCATACATTAACGGGTTTTTACCAGAAATTAATTCAACTATCAGTGATAAATCAATTGCTGTAGGGATTAAAGGTAAAATTAACGATTGGGATGTTGATTTTAGTAATACGTATGGAAAAAACTCCTTTTTATACACCATTGGTAATACCTACAACGCTTCTATGCAAAAAGCATCTCCAACATTTTTTGATGCTGGTGGATTTTCATTTGCTCAAAACACAACCAATTTAGACATCAGTAAGTTTTATGATGATATTATGGCTGGGTTAAATGTTGCTTTTGGTGCTGAATATCGTTTAGAAAATTATGAAATTGTTGCGGGCGAGCAACCTTCGTATGCACAATACACGGCAGATGGTCAGGTAATTACATTAGCGTCTCAAATACCTGCAAAAGATTTCTTTGGAGCTTCAAGACCTGGCGGATCTCAAGTATTTCCTGGATTTAGTCCGGCTAACGAATTATCTAGAGGACGAAGTAGTGTAGCAGGTTATTTTGATTTGGAAGCAGACATTACTGAAAGTTTTCTATTAAGTGGAGCCTTACGATTTGAAGATTATTCAGATTTTGGTTCAACGCTTAATGTTAAAGTGGCTACAAGAGTAAAAGCTGGAGAAAACACTAATTTTAGAGCCGCATTTAATACGGGCTTTAGGGCGCCATCTCTGCATCAATTGAATTTTAATTCGACTTCAACTATTTTTGATAATGCTGGAAATCCACAAGAAGTTGGAACATTCTCAAATGATAGTAAGGCTGCTAAATTATTGGGAATTCCACAATTAAAACAAGAAACATCAAAAAGTGTTAGTTTAGGGTTTACATCTAAATTTCCTGATGCCCACTTAACACTAACTGTTGATGGCTATTGGGTTGGTATCAATGATAGAGTTGTCTACACAGGTCAATTTAAAGGACCTGGAACAGGAACAGAATTGGATAAGTTATTATCTCAAGCCAACGCTTCTGCGGCATCCTTTTTTGCTAACGCCATTGATACAGAGTCACGAGGATTAGATGTTGTAATAACTCATGATGCCAGAGTAGGAACATCTGCAAAATTAAAAAGTGATTTATCTGGAACGTTTTCTAAAACAAAACAAGTGGGTGGTATTAAAGCATCACAAGTTTTAATTAATGCCGGTCAAGTTGGCACCTATTTCCCAGAAGATAGCCGGGTATACTTAGAAGAAGCTGTGCCAAGAACTAAAATCAACCTATCAAATAGTTTAACAACAGATAAGTTTAATGTCTTTTTAAGAAATGTTTGGTTTGGTAAAGTTACTGAAGCAACTTCAACAGTTGCTAACCAACAAGTATTTGGATCAAAATTAGTAACTGATTTATCTTTTGGATATAAAGTAGCAGAGAGCACAACCATTACTATAGGTGCAAATAATTTGTTTGATATCTATCCAGATAGAGCGGCACCTCAGTTTAATAACCGAAGTGATGGTCGTTTTGATTGGTCAAGAAGAGCCCAACAATTTGGAATTGGAGGCCGTTTTCTTTTTGCTAGATTAAGTTTTAATCTTAAATAATTTAAAAAGTGTATAAAGAAAAAAAGCCTCGACTTTTGTCGAGGCTTTTTTATTGTCGGTAAGGACAAAGTTTGTTAACTAGAAAAATCTTTTTTACAAGATTTTCCTAAACTAAGAACTTTATTTACCCAAAGGTAACATATCGTCTTTTGCGTACTTAATTTTAGCGCGATTAGATAGGTAAAACATAGCCGGAACAACTACCAAAGTTAGGAACGTTGCGAAAATCAATCCGAAAATAACAGTCCATGCCAATGGTCCCCAAAATATTACGTTATCTCCGCCAACATAAATGTTTGGATCGAATTTGGTAAACAATCCGAAGAAATCGATATTCAATCCAACTGCAAGTGGAATCAATCCTAAAACTGTTGTAATTGCCGTTAAAAGCACAGGTCGTAAACGCGATTTTCCACCAGCGATAATCAGTTCGTAATACATTTGTTTGGTTAAGTATTGTTCATCATCAATGCCTAATTCTTCTTTTTTACGATCTATTAGGATTTGGGTGTAATCGATGAGTACGATGGCATTGTTAACCACAATTCCTGCAAGCGAGATAATTCCCATCATAGTCATAATTACCACAAAATCCATTTGAAAAATTACTAAGCCTAAAAATACGCCAGCTAAACTTAACACGACAGCACTAAGGATGATGATTGGTTTTGAAATAGAACTGAATTGTGCTACCAAAATCAATAGGATACCTCCTAGTGCGAACAATAAAGCTTTCATTAAAAAAGCTTGATTTTCTGCTTGTTTTTCCTGTTCTCCAGTAAATTTAAAGTTAATGTCTGAAGGCATTTCGTAATTATTAAGGTCTTGTTTGAGCTCATTTACGATTTCGGTAGGATTATAACCACCCAAAACATTAGAATATATAGTTATAACGCGTTTTAAGTTTTTTCGTTTTATGACGTTGAAAGCTTCAATATTTGTTTTTTTCACCAAAGGTGCAATGGGAATTTGTACTAACTGTCCTTTATTGTTTCTAAAGGTAATAGGCTGATTCAAAATTGTGCTTTCATCATATCTATCGGCACTATTAAAGCGCACATTAATTGGGTAGTCATCTTTACCATCTTTATAGGTTGAAGCTTCTTGCCCAAAAATAGAACGACGAATAGTATTGCCTATTTGTGCTGTGGAAACTCCTAATTGTCCCGCTTTTTGTCGGTCAATTCGTAAATCTAATTCAGGTTTCGATTTATTGACATCCACTTTGAGTTCCTCAATACCAGCAACGCCTAAACTTTCAATATATGCTCTCATATTTTTGGCTACAATTAGCATTCGGTCGTAATCGTCACCACTAATTTCAATATTTATTGGGTAGCCAGTTGGTGGACCAGCGGCATCTTTTTCAACTACTACAGACGCTCCTGGAAAGCCTCTTACAGCACTCCTAACTTCTTCTAAAACGGTACTACTTTTAACACCTCTTCGTAATTGGAAATCGCGCATAGATAGCGTAACTTTTGCTCTATGTGGCATATCACTTTGATTACCACTTTCGGTTTGTGGATTTCCAGAGCCTTTACCAACCTGTGAAACCGCTGACTCTACCATGTAATTATAACCATCAGCGTCTTCATATTTTTTAATGGTTTTATAAATGCGTTGCTCAATTTGTTTTGTGAGCTCATTGGTTTTTTCAATAGCTGTACCTTCTGGATATTCTATGTAAGTAATGATTTGATTCGGTTCGTTTTCAGGAAAAAATAAAACCTTTGGTTGCGCAATGCCTGTTAAAATGAATGAAAATATGAGTAATACAAAGGTCCCAATTAAAACCACATAAGCCATTTTACCATTAATGGCCTTACTTAATGTTAATTCGTAAAAATCCTCTAATTTATTAAGCCATTTGTTTTGGAAATAATCAATTGCACCTTTTAAGAAGTACTTGTAAGCCCATAACATGATAGCTGTTAAAATAGATAAATTACCAAAGCCAACTAAGGTACCAGAGTTTATAGCAAGTCCTCCAACTAATAAAAGAACACCAACAAAAAACATGATTAAACTCCAACGTATTAATTTACGTTTTGATAGCGGTTCCTCTTCAATTTTCATAAAACGTGCTGTGAGCATCGAGTTAATTACTAATGCGACAAATAGCGATGAGGTTAACACGACAGAAAGTGTAATTGGGAAGTAAATCATAAACTTACCAATAGTTCCCGGCCATAAGCCTAAAGGAAAAAATGCTGCTAACGTGGTAGCCGTTGATGCTATAATAGGCCATGCTATTTCTCCCATACCTTGTTTAGCGGCTTTTAATCTTGGCATTCCTTGCGACATTAACGAATACACATTCTCTACAACCACAATACCATTATCAACCAACATACCGAGCCCCATAACCAATCCAAACAAAATCATGGTGTTCATTGTGTAACCAAACGAACTTAAAATGATAAGTGACATTAGCATTGAGAGAGGAATGGCAAATCCAACAAATAAAGCATTCCTAAATCCTAAAAAGAACATGAGGACTCCAACTACCAAAATAATTCCAAAAATGATATTGTTAACCAAATCATTTACTTGGTTTTCGGTTTTGATGGACTGATCATTGGAAGTCGAAATATGTAAGCCTTCAGGGAAAAAATCAGCTTTTTCCTTCTTAATAATCTCTTTAATTTGCTCAACAGCTTGGATCATATTTTTGCCAGAACGCTTTTTAACATCAAGCATTACCACGGGCTTCCCATATTCTCTAGCATAAGTTGTTGCATCTTGTTCTTTAAAACTAATTTGAGCAATGTCTTTTAAATACACATTGCCTCCATCCTTTTTAACAATAATATTTTCTAATTCTGAAGGAGAATCAATTTCGCCTATAATTCGAATATTCTTTTGAAAATTATTGTTAATAATATTACCCCCAGAAACAGTTTTATTTTCATAATTAATGGCATTAATGACGTCATCAAAACTTACCATAGCTGCGGACATTTTGTAGATATCTACAGCAACTTCAACTTCTTTATCGTCTACACCTCGTATGGTAGCCTCTTTAATTTGCGGTAAGAGTTCAATTTTATCCTGTAAATGTTCGGCATAATCCTTTAGCTGGTCTGAGGTATAATTTCCTGTAAGATTGATGTTAAGAATTGGCATTTCTTCAGAAATATTCAAATCAAATGCATTGGGTTCAGCCTTAGAGCCATTACTCAGGGTTGGCCAGGTAACATCAGTTTTTACTTGATCAATTTTGTCTTTAACACGTTGCTTGGCTTCAAAAATGGGTACTGTTTCTTCAAACTCTACCAAAATTGTTGAGTAATCTTGAACTGTTTGAGAGGTTATTTCTTTAACATCA
>TARA_R110002050_G_scaffold94194_1_pt1 | contig 18895 bp, 16 predicted proteins | sample TARA_R110002050 | Tara Oceans TARA_R110002050 (sample SAMEA4396988) | marine metagenome | biome: Polar Biome; feature: [DCM] deep chlorophyll maximum layer (ENVO:01000326); material: water (ENVO:00002006), including particulate matter (ENVO:01000060) such as... | depth 25 m
AGAAATATAAAAATCGTAGATTTGGGGAAAACTGAATAATGAGATCTGTTAGCTTAATTTTAACCTTAATACTATTTTTTACTGGCTGCCAGCCTGAAGATGAGGGTCCGCAAGACTATATTGAAGTAGATGGGCTGAAATACGAATTAGGAACTTCTAGGGTAATTTATTACGATCGAATTAATGATGCTGGCGAGTTAAATCATTTCTATCAAATTCAGGTTTTTGGAATAGATTATATAATTCATTATGATTCAAACCGGAATTTTTTCTCTGATCAAGGGGAGGATTTATATATCTATTTTACTATCGAAAGTAAACAAGCCATTACCATAGAAAACACTTTTTATCAAAATGCAATTTGGAGTGCCAGAGATACTACTACCGTAAATGAATACAGTAATATAACAGTCTCTAATTTCAATGAGCGAAGACTTAGAGGGGATGAACAGAAAATAGATAAGCCAATTTATTTGGCCATGGAGAATCGTCAACTAGAAATTAAAGCTCAAGGAATTACACTTTATGATGTCAGCTCAGAGGGTGATACCATTATCAAAACCGTTAATATACACTACCGTGGAAAATACTTTTAACAATAAACGTAGAAAGAAAGTATTACTAAGTGGCATCTTGCTTTGTTTTACCTACTTAAGCCATGGTCAGGTGAAGCGATTGAGCAACTTTACTGAAATTATACCAGAGGAACATACGCGAATTGTCACCAGTTCTCCGGGGAAAGTATTTGCATATAATGCTCAAGAATACGTGGTTTTTTTGTCGGGAGCGACCGGTTATTGGAAAAATAATTCTGAGCCTCACATTAGCAGTGCCAATGCTTTGGTGCATATAAAGAATGGTGAGGTTCAAAGTCCACAAATAAAGGTCTTCAACCCTCCTCGTGATTTTTATACTTGTCTTGATTTAGTATTTAATCCCGAAAGTTATAAAGAGAGAAGTTTTATTCAAATACGTTCGGCTTGCAATGAAGTGAAGTTTGACCGATTTTTTTTAAAACATGCTAGTAATGCTTTTCAAGCCTCTCCTCAACAAAGTATTCACTTAGCAGGAAAAAATGTTTTACATAGTTCAATTTTAAAACATGGGGATGAAGCTTATGTATTATTAGTTGAAACCCCAGAGATTAAGCCAACTGGTGAGGTAAATAGGGGAGGTTTAGGGAGTGATACTCTGAGCTTGGTTCGCTTAGATTTCGCCAGACAGACTTTTGATACTATCAGCACCTTTCTTTTACCCGCTAGGCCATTTCAGGATCATAAAGACTTTTTTGGGCAAGTAAAGATTAATAATGATTTCACTAAAGTTTATTTAAAGCCTAATATTTACGATAGCCTTTTTACTTTTTCAATGGGTAATATTTCACCCGAAATAAAACCCTTCTCGTACACATACTTTGCTACTCTAGACGATTACAATTTCTTTAGTTCGCCCACCTACAGTCAAGATTCTACTTTTTATGAGAGTTATGATCTAATATCTTATCAATTTCGTGATGGCTTAGTCTTAAAAGATAGCACTGTATTAAAGCTTCCCAACAGGAGAATACCAGCATGGCACTATACCAGTATAAACCTTTTGGGAAAGAATCAGGATACTGTACTCTACTCTAAAACCGGGCTCCGCGATGGAGAATACACCCATGAAGGAATGATTTTAGCCGATTTAGAAGGAAATATTATTTGGGAAAAGCAATTGACCCCATATTACATTGGCTTAAACATTAACAGTGCCCAGTATATTAACGACACCATACTAATAAGCGGTCATTATAGGCCAGGACGTTTTGTTAAAGATCGTGAAACAGGAGATTTACGTTACATCACTTATGGGTCGCGCAGAAGTGTATGCCTAAGAATTTTAGCGGATGGCACCAATTTAGACGCCGAGGCCCTAAGTAAAAGTGAAGAAGTAGTGGTTTATCCCAATCCATTTTATGTTGATTTCAAAATAGCAGAGGAAGGCGTGAATAAATATCAAATCCTTGATTTTAATGGCAATTTGGTGGCAGAGGAGATTCTCAATCCTACAACAGGCATTTATCGGGTTTACCTGCCAGAGCTAGATTTCGGAATGTATTTTCTGCGTCTTTACAAAGATGACGGTGATATTTTGGAGAAGAAGATCTTTAAAATGACCTATTAAAGCCTAAGGGTCAATAGCTAAAAATATTTTAAACAACCCCCAGTCGGCAGGGGGTGATGGTGATTTATTGCAATTTACCGAGCAGATAACACCTACATTCAAGCATAATTATCATATTTCTTTGTGCTTATCCTCAATTATAGCTAGTTTGGCGCAAAATATAAAAGCATGACTAAAAAGCATACCTACGATATGGGGATGATTGGGAATTGTTCCTTTTTAGCCCTAATTGGAAAAGATACAAATGTAGATTGGATGTGCTTGCCGCGCTTTGATAGCTCTTTTGTATTTGGAAAGCTTTTAGGAGGAGAAGAGAAAGGCGGTAAGTTTTCAATTAGTCCTTGCACAGATAATTACGAGAGCACACAACGTTATACCGACAATAGTAATGTTTTAGAGACCATAATTGACACGGGAGAAACCTCTTATAAAGTAACGGATTTTGCCCCGCGTTTTTTTCAGCATGAGCGCTACTACCGGCCCTTAATGTTAGTGCGTAAAATAGAGCCTCTCAAAGGTTTCCCGCGGGTTAAAGTAGACTGTTCGCCCGTAAAAGATTATGGTGCTGAAAAGTTGACTCGTGAAAGAGGAAGTAGTCATATCCGCTATAATGGTTTACACGAAACTCTGCGTTTAAGTACCGACATTCCTCTTAACTATATTTTAGAAGGTTCGGAATTCGTCTTGAATAAGACGCATTATATGATCCTCAGTTATGGCGTACCCTTGGAAGGGCCATTAATGGAAACTGCCGAGAACTTTTTATTTAAAACCCTAAAGTACTGGCAGAAATGGGTGAAGTCAACTAGTATTGGCAGTCTTTATCAAACGGAAGTAATACGTTCATCCCTAGCACTTAAAATTTGCCAGTATGAAGATACGGGCGCTTTTATAGCCGCACCTACTACCAGCTTACCGGAAGCGCCTGGCTCGGGACGTAATTGGGATTATCGCTTTTGCTGGATGCGTGATACCTTTTATATTCTTAATGCCTTTAATAATGTGGGGCACTTTGAGGAGATGGAAAAATATTCTTCCTACCTCACCAATATTCCTATTCCCGATAAAAAACGCATTCAGCCTCTCTACAATATTGTCGGTGAAAATAAGCTGACGGAAATAGAGCTGGATTTACCTGGTTACTTAGGAAATAGCCCAGTGCGTAAAGGAAATGATGCCTATACCCACATACAGAATGATGTTTATGGGCAAATACTTTTAGCTATTTTACCACTGTATGTAGATGATCGGTACAAGGATAATCCTGCCGCAAACTCCGATCAATTGCTGAGTACTATTCTCGAAAAAATGGAGATGACCATTGATGAAGAGGATGCCGGTATTTGGGAATTTCGCAATAAAGCGGATCAACATGCCTATACCAATCTCTTTCAATGGGCTGGCAGTAAAGCTGCGGTGAAATTGGCTAAAGTGCTTCAGAACCCTGAACTGGAAAAGCGAGCGAGTATTTTAGAACATAAAGCAAAAGCCCATATCGAAAGTTGTTTTGAACCGCATCTAAATGCTTACGGACAGGGTGTAAATAACCGCCACATGGACGCTAGTACGCTGCAGTTGATAATGATGAATTATTTGCCGCATAATTCAGACATAGCAAAAGATCATCTCAAAGCCTTAGAGAAAGAATTAAAAGTAGGTAAAGGTTTGTTTTATAGATATTTAGCAGAAGATGATTTTGGGAAGCCCAAAACTACTTTTCTAATCTGCGGCTTTTGGTATGCCGAAGCTCTTGCTTGCGTTGGGCGTTTAGATGATGCCATGGAAGCTTTCGAAGAACTAGTCAGTTATAGCAATCACCTTGGCTTATTAAGTGAAGATATTAATGCTGCTGATGGATCCATGTGGGGAAATTTCCCGCAAGCTTATAGTCATGTAGGCTTGGTAAATGCTGCTTCCAGAATTAATAATCTATTGAATAAACCTAAGTTTCTATAAACCTGAATTCGACAATAACTTAGAGCCTCAGATTTTACGTCGAACTCACGTTAAACTAGAGGCCTATTTATATTTAGAGAACCAATCAAAGAAAAGCTCAGTCTAGGATTTTGGAATCCCAGACTGAGCTTTGTTTTTAATATGAACTCGATGTAAAATCAGTCCTCAGAGCCTTTGTCAATAATGCGCTAAATAAATTTCTTCAGCAATTCGCGTACCGCTACAAAATCTTTTACATTGAAGCGTGCATGAGAATTGGTATTACCCACTTTAATAGTTATGGCCTCTTTAGGTAATTGCTCAAACATGTCCTCATCCGTTTGATCATCGCCAATGCAAAGGGCAAAATCGGGTTGCTTGGCGCGATAATATTTGGCGGCAATCTTTCCTTTGTTGATGGCATTGGGTTTAATTTCAACTACCTGATTTCCGTTCAATACCTGCAGGTCTTTTTCCTGCATAAAGTGGCGTAAGTGACTGCTAAATTCACTGGAACGCAGTTCGCCCAATCCTTTTTCCACCTTGCGGTAATGCCAAACCAAGGCATTGCGTTTTTCTTCGAGGAAGGAACCTGGGGTTCGGTCGATGTAAAATTCGATCAGCTGCCGTGCTTCGTCTTTCCATTCTTGGTCCATTAAATCGCTGTGCATTTCCCAGTCTTTCTGATACTTTTTGGTCCAAATACCATGCTCCGCTACTAAGTTTACCTTTAAATGTCCTAACCATTCGCCCAAGGTATCGGCTTTGCGGCCACTAATAATAATAACTTCATTCTTGGGGTTATCACTTAAAGCAGTGAGTATCCGCAACAGTTCAGCATCAGGTTGACAAGCCAGTGGATCATCATTAAAGCCTACTAATGTGCCATCATAATCTAAAAACAGCAGGCGTTTATCGCTTTCTTGATATTCTTTTAATACAGCGGCTTCACTTTTAGCTACTAATTGGTGCGTGGCCATTTTCTCTTGCATTTGCTTCACCGTATTAAGGTTTTGCATAAAGAGATCCACCCAACTAAAAATATTGTATTTCTGCAGGCTACGCTGCATTATTTCGATATGCTCCTTTTGCTCCTGTAAGGGCATTTCCACGGCGCGCTTAATGGTTTTTGCCATGGAGGGAATATCATTGGGATTGATAAGTAAAGCATCGGAAAGCTCCTTGGCTGAACCCGCCATTTCACTGAGGATTAAAACCCCATCTTTTTTATCACGGGAGGCTACATACTCTTTGCAAATTAAATTCATTCCATCGCGCAGCGGAGTAACCAGGGCGATATCGCAAATACTATAAAAAGCAGATAGAGCGTCCAGCGGATAGCTGCGGTAGAAGTAATGGATGGGTGTCCAGCTCAATCGCCCAAATTTACTGTTTATATGCCCTACGAATTCGTCTACTTTTTCTTTTAATTCTTGATAATGAGGTACTTTATCACGGGAAGGCACGACAATTAATAAAAGGGAAACCTTTTCTTGATACTGGGGATTATCATCTAGGAAAAGTTCAAAAGCCTTAAGTCTCTTTTTAATCCCTTTAGAATAATCTAAGCGATCCATGGATAAGATTAACTTCTGATTGCCAATGGTTTCCTTATAGCGTGCCACTCTTTCTTTGGTTGCCTCGGTCATCACATTATCGGCGAATTTTTGATAATCAATTCCCATAGGAAGCGAATCGGCCACCACCAACCTGTTTTCTAGTTGAATTTCATTGCGACTATAGCTATAGCCCACTAGGCGATGTACCGAACTTAAAAAGTGGCGCATATCGTCATAGGTGTGAAAAGCAATATAATCGGCGCCCAACATACCTTTAAGCAATTCTTTACGCCAAGGAATCATGCGAAAAACCTCATAGGAGGGAAAGGGAATATGCAGGAAGAAGCCAATAGTAATATCGGGATGCTTCTCTCGTAAGTAAGCGGCCACCAAAAAAAGTTGATAATCGTGTAGCCAAATGGTATCGCCCGGCTCAATATTTTCGGAGATGGCATCGGCAAATTTTTGATTTACCCGCTGGTAGGCTTGCCACTGCTTTTCATCGTAATTTATGTATTGCACAAAATAGTGAAAGGCTGGCCATAAGGTCTGATTGCTAAAACCCAGGTAGTAGTCATTTACATCATCTTCCGTAAGGAAAACGGGCAACATATTTTCTTTTCGCAGACTTGCTCTAACTCGCGCTTGTGAAGCATCATCATCGAAGGAGGCTCCCGGCCAACCAATCCAAATATTGTTTCCACTTTTGTAGATAGATCCCAAGCCAGTGGCTAAGCCACCTTCACTTGGTTTAAATAGGTATTCATCATTCTCTTTTTCAATTCTTACCGGTAATCGGTTGGAGACGATAATGGTTTTCGACATCTGCTAAACTGTTTTTTCAATTAATAAGGTAGGAGGCATAAGATACAGTCTTTTCTTTAACCCATAAAGATTAGCCTATTACTAAGTTGAAAAACAGCGGAAGTATCGCTTCATTAAGACAATACCGTTTTATGATTTTTTATAAAATAGATGCCCAAAATAAGCGAGGGAGGCGCCCACTATATAGGCCATTAAATCGCTCCACAGAAATCCCGAGCCTAAAACCAGCGCTATTAATTTATGCTTGCGCAGATGATTAATCCAATCGGCTTGATAGAGTTGCGAAAACTCGATGGCAAAACAGATACAGATACTGCTTAGAAAGTAGAACTTTAGACCTTTCTGCGGAAACAAAAAAGCGACTAAATAGAAAATCATTACTGCATAAAGGGCGTCGCCAAGGTAAGGGTAAATTAATTTTGGAATAAATGAACTTCGGGATAATAAACCTAGAGCGATAACAATGATAAATGCAAAGAAATACTTTAGTCTCAAATTTTTCAATGTGTTTGTCCCCGTTATTCTGCGAAAGCCAAAAGGGTTAAATCTTGTAAGATTGAAAATTAAGCTAATTGCTTTAAACTGGCAAGTGTAACGCAGGAAGGCGGTAATTTTAAAATTAAATCTAAGGATGAAAATTAGCATCTTTGTTTCATGAATCAAGCAGTAAAAAAAGGAATAGCAACTTCACTTAGCCTTATTACGCTGACTCTTGCGCTAGCGCTGCTGCCTCTAGTTTTTGTCACTGATATTTTAGACCCTTGTCTGGCTCCGCGTTTCAGCTATTTAGGATTGTTGGTTTTCATACTGGCTGCTTTTAGCTTTTTTCATGGAAGGTGGCCCATTCCAAAACTTACTGGAGTCTTCCTTATTTTCATTGCTATAGAAGGGATAAGTGTAATTTTCGCACACAGTCCTAGTGAGGCTGTCGGCCCTTTGTTACGCGATATGTTGCTTCTCGTTTTAATGCTTTTAGTGTCTCATTTAGCGGCGATTCCACACGCTAAATTTCTGGTAGCGAAGGCCATTACAGCGGCTAGTTTGTTAATTTCTACCTATGCCATTTACCAATTAAATCATTTTCAGGCTTGGCAAGATGGCGAAATGCTTTATCAGGTAAGGTCCTTTATGGGGCATCGAAATTTACTGGCCTCGGCCTTAATTCTCAGCTGGCCATGGTTACTATTTCTCAGCTTAAAAGGAAAGAGTTTTTGGCGGGTACTGGGGATTTTAAATATGCTTATTTCACTTTTTCTCATCATAATATTAGAGTCGAGAACAGTCTGGTTAGCAGCGATGGCCTTTGTGGCTGTTTATGCAAGCAGTGCTTTGATTAGCAAGTTGATAGGTAGAGTAAATGCGAAGATCTGGCGTATTCTTTTTGGTGCTTTTTTGCTCAGCGCCTTAATGGTTTTTGTAAGTATAAAGCAAAAACAAGAAGGCGGATTAAGGAAGGCGCAGGAACTAAAAACTTCGGTAAATATTTCTTCGCAAGAAGAGAAAAACTTCACGGTTTCGGAGCGACTTTTATTATGGAAGGCCACTTTAAATATGATTTGGGATAATGGTTGGGGCGGTGTTGGTGCAGGTAATTGGAAAATTCAGTTCCCAGCTTATGGCTCCGATATTTGGCGCGCCAGGCAGGGAATGGTGCAGTTTCAAAGGCCGCATAATGATTTCCTCTGGGTGCTTTCCGAACTGGGTATTTTGGGCCTACTGGGCTATGTTGCCTTTTTCATTCTGCTCATTTTCTCCGCATTTAGTAGCATTGGCAATACCGCCCATAGCAAGGTAGAGCGGCAATTTATTCGCCTATTACTAGCAGGCTTATGCGCTTATTTGGTGGTTGCTTTTTTCAGCTTTCCACGGGAAAGACTTTTCCATCAAATCGTTCTTTACCTTGGCATGGCCTTTATTTTAAGCTTTCGCAAGAAGGCAGAGCTCAATTTGAAAGCCCCTTTTTTATTTAAAACGGGAGCAGCAATAATTGGGCTTCTTGGCTTGACCTTTGGCTTAAATTGGTGGCAGGGAGAAAGACTTAGTCTTAAAATTAATCAGGCGAGAGCAGAGGGAAATTGGGGCGCACTTTTAGCTTACGCAGATGAGTTGGAAGGAAACAGCTTTTATCAAATTGATCCAGTTTCCATACCAATACCTTTCTATAGTGGTCTAGCTTATCTTAATCTTCAAAATTATGTCCAATCGAAAATAGACTTTCAGAAAGCTTATCATCTGCACCCGAATAACATTCATGTAATCAACAATTTAGCAAATATAAATCTTTTGCAAGGGAAGGTGGATACCGCCATAAAATTCTACCAGCAGGCCTTAGAAGTTTCCCCCAAATATTTAGATGGCGCTTTAAACTTAATGGCCGCTTATTATAATAGCGGAAGGGTATCTGAAGCCTATGATTTCTTATTGAAGTATGAGCCAATTTTCGCGGTCGATCGCCCTGATCATCCCACTTTAGGCGCTTACCGAAAAGCAATTGTAATGGCTAAGCTTAAACTGATAACGGCGCATATGCCTCCACAGCAGCAAAAATACTGGCTCACTCAGCCTGAGGAAATAATACTAAGCCATTACGAAGAAGCCCGAAAACTGAAAATAAGTTTGGAGGAAAGACTGGAAAAGAATCTTTAACTCATTAGCCTAACCATTTCCAGGCAATTAACGTTATAATTGCAGTACTAATCCTCAAAAGACCTATATGTTTAAAAAACTATTCTCCGTATCTATTACAATGCTAACGATGAGTGCTCTTTCGGCGCAATCGGTTTCTATATTAAACCCATCTGTTGGTCAGAATGGCCAGACTCTACCCATAATTATTTCAGGACAAAACACTTCCTTCACGCAAGGTTCGGTGAGCTTAATGCTTTCACAAGGTTCACAAACAATGGGGCAGGGCAGTAACACGGTTTTCTCCAATATTTTAGCCGTGAACAATACTACCATTTCAGCCAATTTGAGCGTTCCTGGTTCTAGCACCATCGGTTTTTATGACTTAATGGTAAATTCGGGTTCTAGCACAATGAATAGACTTTCTGCCTTTGAAGTTATTCCGGGCGGACAAAATTCTATTTCGACTAATTCTCCTGGTGCTAAGCCCGGACAAAATGTAAACGTGAGTTTTACCGTGTCTGGCGCGAGTTTCAAAAACTTAGCGGCGGAAAACATTGAAAAAGTATGGTTAAGTAAGGGCAATGCGGTTATTACTAACTTTACAAATATTCAGGTAATTAACAGCACAAGTTTTAGCGCAGACCTAAGTGTTCCTGCTGGAGCTAGCAACGGCTTTTGGGATATCAATGTGTTTACTAGTGTAGGCAATTCTTACCGCAGCAGCGCTACCTTTGAAATTGCTCCCGATATTAGCACCAAAGAATTTGAAAGTACCAATTTCGCGATTTATCCCAATCCAGTGGGAGATGAGTTAAGAGTGGAATTACCTGCTTCCGTAGATGGCCTAAGCTTTAGAATTATCGATATAACTGGAAAAGAAGTACAAGGATTAAAAAGCCAATTAGAAGGCACTATTCTAAAAGTGAATACTAAAACTTTAAGCACTGGAAATTATTTAATCCAGTTTAATAAAGGTTCAAAAGTATTGGCTACTAAGAAATTAGTGAAGAGTTAAGTTAATTACCCCAGTATAAAAAAAGGCTAGAAGTTCATACTTCTAGCCTTTTTTGCTTTTATTATTCTGTAAGCTTTAGCGTAGAATTTCGTTAACAAGTTCGCTTTCGAAATTCTCAAAGACCTCTTTTAAATTACTCTCACCGTTGGTTCCGTAATTCACAAAAAATGCCATCGAAACTTCAGCACTAGGGAAGTAAAACAAGTCGGCGCTATAGCCTAAGTCGCGACCAGTATGTCCTAAACCAAAATCTGATTTCTCGGTAAACTTCTTAATGTTGCCCACACCCGTATAAAAGTTATCGCGTGCTAAGTGAAAGTCTTCCATCTCTAGTAGAGAAGCTTCGCTAATAATACTTTTAGTAATGTAAAGTTCACGGATAAACACATTTAAGTCTTTTACCGTTGAGTATACTCCACCATAACCATTACCGCTGCCCGTAATCATATTAGAGACGTTGACGATTGTACCATTATTATGAAGATCAAAATAGCCTTGCGCTACATTATTAGGTAAGTCCTCCCGTCCTTGATAATAGGTGTTCGTCATTCCAAGTGGTGCCAATATTTTTTCTCTTAATAATTCACCGTGATCTCGGCCACTTGCCTTCTCGATGCACATAGAAACCAATGCAGTATTGGTATTGGAATAACTCGCGGTAAAAGGAGCCTTAAACTCTATAGCCCCTTGATTATAAGCGAACTCTAGTAATTCTTCTTGGCGCCAAACTTTGTTAGGATTATTAATTACGGCTAGGTAAAACTCACTGCTTGTGATTAAATCGAAAATACCAGTAGTATGATTCATGCATTCCTTTATGGTAACCCCTGCAGCATTATCGAGCTTATCTAAAATTTCGGCATCAATATAATCGGAGATTGGGTCGTCAATATCTAGCAGTCCCTCTTCCTGCAGTTTAAAGGTCAGCACTCCCACCATTAATTTGGTAATACTGGCCGCTTTGGAAGGATGGCAAGGAGTGAATTCAACTCCCCCTTCAATATCTGCAAAACCAGCGCTACCGATATAGGACCCAGATGAATCTTCTACTAAAACAGAAATCCCCGGTAGTCCTAAGTTTTTATACTTGTTTAAAATGGCTTGAAAGGCTTGAGATTTAGGATGAGCATCAGTGGAAACAGTGCAATTTATAGACTCTGTAGCCTGTACATCGGCCTTTTGGCAGGCGCCTAAACTTAATAGAGCTGCGGCGAAAAATATATTTTTTAAAGTCATAGTTCTAGATTAAAGGTTAATGGGCATATCAATACCTAGAGAAAAAGTGTTGTAAGGCAGTAAAGGAACATATCCCGAAACATAAGGACCCTGGAGAAAACTTCCGAAAGCTAAAGTATAAGCCATGCCATAAGGATCTCCGGATGGGCAATAAGAAGCCCCAATTCGCCAACCCAGCATAAACTGTGAGCGGACCTTATTCAAAGCGCGAGACTCGTAATTGCCATCATCTTGCAATTCTAATACGGCAACATTATTAATCGCCATGATGTAACCAAGATCAATGGAAGCTTTTAGTTGCCATTTCGATCCAATGGCATAAGCATAGTCTAGCGATGGATAAATTTTGATTCCTGTTTGAATAAAACGATGGTAGAATAAGCCAATACTCCCACTTACGGCCCATTGATGCTTTTCATTGGTATTGATGCGATGTTGGATGCCAGCGTCAATTCCTGGATGGAAATTAGAATAGAAAAGAGCGGGATAGGAGCTAAAAGGTAAACCAGTAATGTTGTTTGAGGCTCTTATCTCCATGCGGTGTTGTCCGTAGCTACTTAATGTAAATAAGCTTAAAAGTAGCAGACTAATGCATTTTTTCATGTATTAATTTTATTGTTTGGATCTGGTTCTGGTCAATAATTGACCTAGCCGTAAATCTAAGCATTGAAATTTCAACAAAACATCTCATTTCTTGATACAAAAAAAAGCAGCTTAGAGAATTACAAATTCTAAGCTGCTTTGAAAACAGATTTTATAGGTTTTCTAATTTTCTAAAGAGAACAGATCTTCTACCTTACAATCAAAAAGCTTGGTCATTTTTAAAGCCAGCTCTAGGGAAGGGGAGTATTTATCATTTTCAATGGCGTTAATAGTCTGCCGGCTAACGGCTAGCTTTTCGGCTAAATCTTGCTGCGAAATCTTATTCATGCTGCGATACACTCTAATCTTATTCGTCATTACTAGCCGTTTTATAATGTCTCAATAGTTTAATATCAAAGATGAGATTAAAGAGAAAGAGGATAAGAAAGAGTTGGGCAAATAAGAAAGAAAGGAAGATTAATCCAAAAATGCTTAAAACGGTTAATAATAATACCCCATAGCTAATAAACAGACTTATTCTTAGGGCATCATTCCGCAATTTATCGATTAGTTCATCTTCATACTTTTCTTTCGAGAAGCCAGCCATAAGGCCAAAAATAATAATGAAGACCGATAGTAGCTCGTCTAAGAAAACAGTTTCGATCCAGCCGCTTTCTGCAGGACTGAATATTTCGTCATTGATTAAAGCAGGAACTTCAAAAGTGAAAAGCTCCTCGATTTTTGGGTCGCCTTCTAAAAAAAGCATGTAATAAATCCCGAAACCGAAAAATAGGTAAAACAATACTCTACTCACTTTTTTAAAACGATGGGGCAGTAATAAGCTCATAATTTTGATTTTTAAGATGATCAAATGTATAGCATTATTTACTAAATGTAAAATATATTAGACAAAAAGTTGATGATTTTTTACAAAGTGAGCTGTAGCAAGCACACCTAGGCGCTTGTCAACAGGTGTTTGAAACGGGTGCATGCCAATTGACACACATAGAAATCTAGGCTACTACTTTTTAATTAAAAGGTACTGCAAAATCGCTTCTCCATTTAGGCTTAAAGCCAAGATGCGCAGACCCGCAGCGGACTCGTCATTAATTGAAACACTCGTTCCGGATGCAATTTTCCCAGACCGTAAAACACTTCCTCGAAGGTCTAGTAATTTGTAGTGCATGTCAGCAGCATTGGAATTATACAAGCTGAAGCTCTGGGAGTAAGGATTTGGATAAACACTAAAATTTAAGCTTCCTTTTATAGCTTCAAGGCTTAAACTACCATTGGAAGCATTTGGGGTAGGCACCGAAAAGCTAATCCATGAAGGACTAGCGTCATAGGAGCGTCCGTAGCTTATATCGGAGGATTGGGCGCCAAATGTGATTAAATCGGCGGTATCAACTTGACCATTAGTATTTTTAGCAAGAATAATTTCTTCGCCGCCTTTAGATAAGCCAAAATTAGTGTGATATATTCCCGCGGTAGTATCACTTGAAGCCCAAAAAATAGTGAAGTATCCTGCGGCTAAATATTCGGCCGGAAGTTGCCATTCGAATGGAGTAGAGGCATTATCACTCAAATAATAATCGCCCAAGAAAATGCTATCACTACTATTATTGTAAAGTTCAATCCAATCGTTATTATCGCCATTATTATCTGCAATAGTATTATCGTTATCCGCCATAAACTCGTTGATGACTAAATCGCCCAGCAATCGAATATTAATGCTTTTGGCAGTGCAGGGCTTCGTACTTTGCTTTCCTTGGGTGTCGCTTGCTGTTATTTGGTAGGAAATATTTCCGCTAGTAGGCTTGCTTATCGCATTGGCATAGATGCCATCATTAGCCTGCCCATCATTATGAAGCCCATCATCGTAAAGAATAATACTTTGACTGGCGCCGCCACTAAGGCTATAATTACAAGTAGCATTACTAAGGGATTCATCAACAATAAATGCTTTAAAAATAATTTGCCCGGGTAGTGAATTAACATCCGCTTGAGGCGAGTGAATAATTGGCGCTACATCGAAAGATCCCAATTGATTTAGGGCCGAGCTAGAGCGCGTATTGAGATAAGACTTGATGCCTTTCTTAACATGTTGATTCGCTTGGTTGGTCGTGAAACTTTGGTCGAAATCGCTATTGCTGAAACCGTAATCGAGGCTTTTAAAGGTATCTGTGTAAGCGTAGCTATTGATTTGATTTTTAATGGAGTCAATTCTAATAGAGAAACTATTGCTTCCTATCTTAGTAGCATAATCGCGTAAATAATATTTGTAAACATCTTTTAGAGCCGAAACTGCTAAAAGGCGATCGGCCAGCGGAAAATTTTGTCCCGCATTATGCCAATTATTTACATCGCGTGTTGCCCAATCTATACCGAACCAATCTACCCCCATACTATTATCTATATCGTAAGGGATGTATTCCATTTTTCCACTCTGCGGATTTTCGTAGAGGTAATAATTATTCTGATTAAAGCTGTAATTATCCCAATGCCCCATGATCACTTCATAGGCGAGGGTCTGCAAATAGTTCTCGATATTAAAGACCGAGTCGAGACGGCAAACTAATTGATTTTGAGGGGAGTTATTTAAGATGTCAATGAATTGCGCTAGTTTAGTATAGTCATCTATATCTTCATTGGTCTTCAGTTCATAAACGCGTTCGCCATTGTTTTTGGTCAGCTTATAATCGCTGGGATTATTGCTAATGAACTGCAAATTGGCAGGATAAGTACACTTGTATAAATTACCGGTATTGTTACCAAAACGATGACTAAGCCAGTCGTTATTAATGTGCTCGGTATTGATATAGAGTCCTTTATACTCGCCATTAATATAAAGTTCACTATGAACGCAGCGCGAGCTTGCTATCCCTTCTGCAGAAGCGAATTCCCAAGCTATGCGGGCCCGACTAATACTGGGGTCGTTATGCTCGCCATTGAGGTTAAAGTCTTTAAAACCTTGGTAACGGCGACCACTGGTAAAGCTATTGATAGAAACTTTAAATGATTTTTTATCTGCTTGTCGTGATGTGTTTCCGCGCAGGCGAAAGCCAATATTAGTTATCGTATCATTAAGGTTGCCATTCGTAAAAATTAGCGTCGCCGGAAATTCGTGATCGGAGCTTGCATTAGCAGGATCTAAAATAACCGCGAGACTATCCGTATCGATTAAAATTTCAATTTTAGAGACTTCATTACGATCGTAAAGAGGACCATCGAGGGGATGTGCTACTTGCGCATAACTAAGAGTATGAAGGAACAGAAATACTAAGGAACTGAGCAAGCTTTTCATGCAGAATAATTTATGACAAAGATAGGCCTGATTGGGGAACTTAACGCTTCACTTTGATTACATAGCTGCACAAGTAATCTTCCCCTAATTTTATGTGTAAATCGTAAAGACCTTTTTTACTAAAAGTAGTAGATAAGGTTAGGGTATTATCTTTCAATTGAGTGGAGTCCGCTTCAAAGGACAAAACCTTGTTTTCGGTACGCAATTCGAGGTAAAGATCTCTAGAGTTAAGACTATCGGAGATTTGAAAATTAAAGTTAATCACTTCATCTTTAGTAACTTCCAGTTGAAAGTTTGATTTCCCCACCGGGAAAATGCCGAACTTAAAGGCAGCTCCATAAACTAAGGCAGAGGATAGGAATTTCTGTTTCGAATAGGAACTGTCTAATAAAGTCCATTTAGCTTCTAAAGGAAAATGGTTTCGAAAGAAGAGTTCTGGCTGGCAGAGAAAGAAGCCATCATTATAATCATCTACGAAAACCTTTAAGCCCGAAAAAACATTGAAATTCCCCGCAGACCAGGAGGGATCACACAAATACCATTTACCCTCTAATAGAACCGCGTTCCAAGAGTGGTTTACGATACCCAGTTCCTCCACATTAGATCCGCTACTACGGCCATATCCGTCTATTATTTCTACTTGAATTCCTATGAAATTCGTCATCTCCTTAACAAGATAGGCATAGCCCGTGCACACCGTTTTATTTTCTTCTAAAAGCGTGCTAAAGGTTCGTTTAGTAAAAGCCTTATTCCACTCCCTTAACTTTTCCGCATTGGCATTGAGGTGAGCTCGCTTTCTTTGATTTTCTTCGAATAAGCCAAAATCGTTCTTAATATTCTGACAAATCCAAGTATGTATCGCACGAAATTTTTCTACCTCACTCTCAAGCGGTTGCGTTAGTTTAATTGAAAGCCCAGCAAGGTCTTTTAGGTCATGACCAAGATACAATGCAGCAATACTATCCGCTTTGGAAAAATTTGCCCGTGGGAAGTCTTTTTGCTGAGCTTGTAGGCTTTGCAGAAAAAATAAGTTCAGGCTTAAATAAAATAAAAAACGCATCAGAATTTTGCTTTCAAACGTTGCCAAAAACTAGTTTTAGAACGATATGGTGCGTTTACTTGTACTTCTCCCATAATTACAATTTCACTTTCTCGCATGCGAACCGAAAGGGTTCTACTTTTTATAATCTGTTTATCAATTTTTATTGTTTTATTTGAATAACCGATAAACTGAATGATCAAAGTATCGCCTTCTTCCAGTTTTGTAGGAAAGGTAAACTTGCCGTCAAAATCAGTGCTTGTCCCGATACCCTTGGACCTCAGGAACACATTGGCAAAGGGAATGGCTTCTCCAGTTTTGGCGTCTAAGACCTGTCCTTTGGTTAGCGTGTTCTTTAAAGGCACTTCCACGGATTGTTCAGTTTCTTCAACGAAAGCCTTTTTTTCAAGGTTTATGGTGGGGGTGGCTTGACTTTGTTCGTTGCTTTGCGCTTTAAGCGGATGTGTTCCCAATAAGCCGACTAAAGAAATTCCAAAAGCGGTTTTTAACCAGGCATTGGATTTGGGCTCTTGAATATTAGGAATAGAGTAGGCCTTTAATTGATCGGACCTAAAGCGACCACAGGTATTTTCATTGGGCGCATTGAAAAAAGTTGAGATTTCACTTTCACTCATTTTACTGAAATCAATAACTTCTTTTTGGCAAGAAGCGCAAAAACCACCACTTTTAGTCGTTTTAAAATTTTTAAAGTCCTCACTGCAGGGCTTTGAAATGGAGAGTTCGATTGATTTCTTCATGATAAGGGATCTTTTGTATTAATTTAAAGACCCTCTAAAATAAATTAGGTTGCCTCAGTTCCCAACCAAAATCAGTTAATTACATCGCAGGAAAATTACGATCGGCACTGGCCTTATAATTGCGATACATCGCTTCAAAAATGCGGTAAGCTTCGTCGCTAAAAGTTTCATCCAGCCATTGGGCAACCTCAGCCTGGCTTTTCGCGCGTTCTTTCGGTACTTTGAAACACTGTTTCATGGGACCCGTTTCAATTTCAACATACCAATGTTGCTCTTGCGCATAGAGCACTACTTTAAATTTTGGGTGGGGTATAGGACCAACAATACGCATTAGTTTGTGTGATTTAAAATGAGGGCCTTGGCGGCCAATTCGCCACTTTCCATGGCTGCGTTTAAACTCGGATTTAACATTTGATCGCCCGCCATATAAACGCCATCTACAATAAGGCTTTCTTCAAATGGACGGGTATAGGCATTATTGGAAATACTAGGTAAGGCCTTTCTAATCTTGTAATTGCGAAGGAATGTCCAATCGCGTGCAGCCTCGTAGCCCGAAGCTATTAATTCGCGTCTAATTTCATTCTCAATCTGATCGTCGCTTTTCGCCTTCTGATTGCGAATGCTCACCGAAATTAAATGCTGTCCTTTTGGTGCGTATTTAGAACAAACATCACTTAGTACCGCGATATTATTAATAAGCGCATCTTCCGCAAAGGAAAGACTAATATAGCCTTTGGGAAAGGGACTTTTAGGACTCGCAAAGTAATACTGATGAGTTTCATTCCAACTGATATCCTGCACCATTTGTGGGAAAATGGCAGTAGGGTCAGTGGCAATAATAATCTGCTTGCCGGTAATAATTTCCCCATCGCTCAGTTCAACTTCGCCTTGACGCACGGCTTTTACCTCTGCGTTTAAGCGAAACTGTGTTTCTTTTAATTGTGATTTTAAATGGGAGGCAATGCTTTCTATGCCATCTTGCGGAAGCATAGCATCGCCTAAGGCAAACATTTTAAAAATAAATTGAAACTGGCGGCAAGAGGTTTTTAGCTCATATTCTAAAAAGATGCCGCCAAAAAAGGGCTTGAAAAATCGGTTTATGATCTTATTGCTAAAACGGCGCTGCTTTAAATAGTCGAGGGTGGAAATTTCGGGCTCATTGAAGATCATTTCCTCGCTTTTCGATAACACTTCCTTTCGCAGCTTGGCTAGTTTAAACTTATCCCAAATACTACCCACGGGTGAAAACGCCATGCGTAAATAGGCAGCTGCATTACGATTAACGTCTTCTACTAAAAAGTGGTCACGACCGCTAAAACAAAAGGCGCCCGACTTGAAGGGTTTTAAATTTAAAGCTTTGAAATCGAGGTGTTTTTGGGCGAGGGGGTAAGCGCTCAATAAAACCTGAAAGCCATGATCTAAGGTAAATCCATCCACTTTATCGGTGCGTAATCTTCCGCCCACTCGATCGGAGGCATCGATAACTAAAACTTTTAAATGATAACTTTCTAGTTCTTTCGCCGCCACTAGTCCCGCGGCTCCTGCGCCTATAATTAAGGCATCGTAATTAGCCATTAGTCTTTTAATTCAAGGTTAAATTGTTCTCTCAGGGCGGTAAATTTTGACCATTCATTATTTTGAAAGGCTTTTATCTCCTTTATAAAGTCAGCTTCACTTTTTTGGTAGCCTTTCTTTAATATTTCTGCTTGTGAAGGAACACCATCCCAGCCGGATCCAACATAGCCTAAAACGGCATAATACTGCGACTGTAAGGTCTTGGGCTGGTCGTAATAGCCATCTACTTCACGGCCATACACGCGTTCCTCTAATTTTTTAAGACCTTTTTGTAAA
>TARA_R110002050_G_scaffold267498_1_pt1 | contig 18881 bp, 25 predicted proteins | sample TARA_R110002050 | Tara Oceans TARA_R110002050 (sample SAMEA4396988) | marine metagenome | biome: Polar Biome; feature: [DCM] deep chlorophyll maximum layer (ENVO:01000326); material: water (ENVO:00002006), including particulate matter (ENVO:01000060) such as... | depth 25 m
AAATTATTAAAAATGTTAAATATTTTATAATTTTATTTGGTTATTAAAAATAATTGTCGTACCTTTGTACTATGAAAAATTATAAAGAACTACTTAAAGAGTTGTATTCAGGACAACATGATATATTTAACCTACCTGAAGGAAGTGTACATAAGACTATTAAACCAAAAGGAATTGTGTATAAATTAACTAAGTTGAGTGAGGCAATTAACATTGTATATATAGATAGGAGAAGAAAATTAAAATTAACTAATACAATAACTTTAACAAATGATTAAATTAGAATTAACGTCAAGTGCAGATGATATATTAGTAGGGTTTCAGCATATGCATGAAGAAGCAACAGAAACAGAACCTTCTTTTAGTATACTGTCAGTAGGGTTTTTATTATTTACAGTATCTATTGTATACATAGACGTAGAAGATGAATAATTATATATATTTTAATGAAGAATGGAATGATGGGGGAGATAGAGAAACTGATAAAGAATAAGGTATTTAGAATACATGATGAGATAACAGAATTGATACCTTCTGTAAATGGTAGAATAGGGAATGATGACATGATAGACGTAGCAGCACTGGGAAGTATCCAAAGAGCTACGCGTAGTCTAACTGCTTTTGTAGATATTACTGAAGACATACCGGAAGAGAATCACACTCCGGTTCAACTAAAGACTGATTTAATAGTGATGAGAACAAGTACATATCAGAGGATATTAAAACAAATACAACAATTAGAGGATGGGAATAAATAGACAAGGTAAAAGGTTAGAACGAAAAAAGAAGTTAAAAGAAGCTAAACAACATAAACAAGCTTTCTTTGAGAAGTTAATGGAGCTAGAAAGGGTAGCAGAGCTGTTAAAAGAGGAAGAGGTAACAGAAGACAACTTAGTAGAGAAAGTAGCTGTATACTCAGATATCACAGTAGGAACATTAGAGAAGTTAGTATTGAAAGGTAAGTTAAAACTAGGTTTAAATGAAAAATAAAATAAGATTATTAATTATAAGTGTTTTTATATTAGTAGGTGTAACAACCGCGCAAAACACTCACAATGCAATTCAAAAACAAGTAGATAGTAAAAAGTATTACCTAAAACGAATAAAAGAGCGTAATACACTGGTTTTAATAAAGAAATTAGATTCTACTAACAAAACCAATGTAATAGTTGATAAGGTACTAGTTAAAAACGTAAATAACTTTTTATTAGCTGCAGAACAACACTGTGTGAATTTAGATAGATTGATGGATTTAGAATTTATAGCATTTGATTATATATTAGATGAAAATCCTCTTAGTACTACATTAGGATTCCAACAGACTGTTTTATTTAATAAAGATTATATAGTTATTAATTCTCATGCAAGTATGACACCTAATACATTAGATATTGTAGTATTTCACGAGTTATTACATCATATAAGAAATGATAGGTTTCATTGTATAGAAGATGATTGCTCACTCATAATGAGACCAGGATTGTCTCCTAAAATAATAGATAGTATAGTAAAAGATAGAAGTAACCAAGTTAAATTAGCTTTTAAAGATTTATCAAAATGCGATTAGACCAAATAACAATAAAAAATATAAAATCATTTTTAGAAGGAAGTTTTAAGTTCTACTTATATAAACTTATTAAATCTCCTGATTATATTATGGAGCAATACTTATATAGGTTAAGTTTATGTAAAAAAGATTGTATACCTAATAAAAAATGCGTATATTGCGGATGTCCACCAATTAAGAAAGCTTTTGTTAAGCAATCTTGTAATAAAGGTAAAAGGTTTCCAGATTTATTAACTGAGAACCAGTGGAAAGTGTTTAAAAAGGAAAACAACATAAACGTAGAAGAAGATGAAGAATAATTATATTATAAAGAAAGATACAATACAAGAGGCTATAGATGATACAGCAACATGGGAACAAAGAATAGCAAAGTTCCAAGAACTTAAGCCTGAATACAAATGTGAAATTAGAATAAAGAAAAATAATGAAGCTAAACAGAAATGGGAACTTCATGCTAAAATATGGAAGGATGAACAAACTAACAATAAAGTATTTAAAGAAGTTATTAACACACTTGGAGTATTATAATAATATGGCTCCTTTTCCTCCTTATGATACAGATTACGTAAAGGAAGTAGAGAAAACAATAAAAGATATGAAAGAATCAGCAATCAACTATGATGAATTACCAGTAGTGTGTTGTAAACACTGCAAGAGTCTGCATATAAGAGTAGATGACGAAATGAATGATATATGTAATAGATGTGGATCAGTAAATGAATTAGAAACGTTGGAAGACATTAAAACGTACCAAGAGAAGTACGGAGACATCTGGAAATAGTATGATGTTTGTAGCGTATGTAGATTTGTATGAAACAGTAATGGATGAAGAGACGCAAGAACTTTACCAACAAGTGTCTCAATCTAATTGTACTATGCCCATAGATATCACATTAGGGGAAGTATTGACAGTATCCCCAATGATAACAAATAAAGGTAAGTTTTTTAAAAACGTTACCAAATTAACAGACCGGTACGGAAACTCGTATAAAGTAGTAGGAAATTATAAAGACATTTTAGAAAAAAAAGAAAATAAATTAAATAACACTATAGGATATATAAATTATGGGAAAACAACCAATTAAATTCAATATACCGCTTTCAGCGGAACAGAAAGAAGCTAAAGCAGTTATCTTAACAAAAGATGTAAACTTTTTATTAGGAGGTGAAGGATCAGGTAAGACAATGTTATCAGTAAATGTAGCATTAGATTTATTTTTTAGGAAAGATACTCACTATGATAAAATTATAATTACAAGACCAGCTGTAGCAACTGAAGACTTTGGTTATCTCCCAGGAGACATGAATGATAAGCTAGGACCTTACTTAGCTCCTATATATGAAACAATTACTGATATATACGGTAATACAGACGTAAAAAAGAATAAGATTGCTAGGCATTTTGAAAATAATGAAATTAGAATACTTCCTATAGCCTTTACAAGGGGAGTTACATATAGTAACGCCATTGTAATTATAGATGAGTTTCAAAACTGTACTCAACATCAAATGGAGATGATTATAGGTAGATTAGGAAAGTCGTCTAAGTTAATATTTGCTGGATCTAAGGTACAGATAGATTTACCTAGAAAAAGTAGTAGTGCAGTACATAGTGTGTCAAAATTAGAGGATAATGAGTATACATATATAAAAGAGTTACAAAGTAACCACCGCCATGCTGCAGTAGTGTCTATTTTGGATACATTAAGAAAAAAAGAAGAACAATATGAAGAACGGAAAGATAGCTAATATAAATACAACGGTAAAGAACTTATTTTTTAAATGGTTAGACATAACAAAACCTTTTCATAAATTAACTCCGCAACAGCAAAAAGTATTAGCACTCATCCTGTATTATAATCACATATATAAGAAAGAAGTCAAGAAAGATAGTATTAGATGGAAATTAGTGTTTAATTATGATACTAGGATGGCGATAAAAGAAGAATTAGATATCAAAGAAGGAGGATTTTTAAATATACTAACTAAACTTAGAAAAAAGAATATTATTAAAGATAATAAAGTAATTAGTACGTATATACCTAACTTAGATGTTAATTCTAGAGTATTCAAGGTTATATTTAATTTTAATATAGATATTGATGCAAAATGAAAGAAAGATTAAAGCATTGTTACATAGGGTAGGATTATTAACTGGTTTACCTGATAATGAAGTAGAGAAGATTGTTAGTTCTCAATATGAGTTTATTAAAAAAGCAATTGAAGTGGTAAACTTTAAAGAAATCCAAACAAAAGAACAATTAGAAGAATTACGTACTAATTTTGTATTAAAATACTTAGGAAAGCTATATACTAACTTCAGTACGTTACAGAGTATTAATAATAGAAGTAAGAAATCAAAACAAAGAAAAAAAACAAATGAGAACAAATAAAAATTACACCGCAGAGACAGTTTTAGAATTAACTAAAGATTTTCCATTAGAACCAATGTTTACAAGAGTAATTGTAACATTAAACCAAATAGTGCAAGATGGAGAACTAGTATTGGCTAGTAACGCGTTAGATGAAGAACAATTCGTAGTATCAGTAGGTGGAACAGCGCAAGTTAAACCTGGACAGAAGATATTACTAGATTTAACAAAACTAACTAAGAAAATACCGGATCCTACTAATACACATACAACTATTGATAGTATTTTCATAGAGACATTAACTGTGGATGAAGTAGTCTATGGAATTATATATGATAATCAGATTAAATGTAAATTTACTAAATAATGAAGTTATTTGTAGTAAAACAATGGCAGCTCCAAGTTAAAGAAGAAGCTTGGGGCTATAAGCCATTTAAAAAGTTACTAACTCGTGATAAGACTAAAGATAAAGACAAAGCATTAAAAGAAATGTTCTTTATCTGGAATTACTGTGATATTAAGTCAGATTACATGCATATGACTGATTTAAAGGTTAGAGAGGAAGAAATAAAGAACGACATAGGTTTACCGGCTAAGTGGAAGATAGATGCAGATATAAAAGATGCTATAGAACTATATGAAAAAAGTAGCGTAACTGTAGTAGAGCAATTATATAGAAGAACGTTAGAAGCTGCATCTGCGATTGGTGATTACTTAGGTAACACTAAAGAGTTATTAGCAGAAAGAGATGTGCAAGGTAAAGTAGTAACAGATATAGCTAAAATCACTGCATCTGTACAAAAAGTACCTAAATTGATGTCAGATTTAAAAGCTGCTTACATAGAAGTAGTTAAGGAGCAAGAGGACAAAGATAACAGACAAAAAGGAAGTAAAACATTTAATATATTTGAAGATGGATTATAAACATAAAGATATAACCTTACAGGAAGAAGCCATTAGTAAGATTGTAACAGGTATTAATAAACTGTGTGATGCAGTAAAGATTACAATGGGACCTGCAGGTAAAACTGTAATATTACTAGATGAAATCACTGGTAAACCTTATGCAACTAAGGATGGAGTATCTGTAGCTAGGCAAATAGAATTACAAAACCCTATTGAAGAATTTGGTAACAAATTAGCAAAAGAAGCAGCTATTAAAACTGCAGAACTTGCTGGTGACGGTACTACTACTGCTACTGTACTTATACAAGCATTTATTAAGGAAGGATTAGAGCATTTAAAAAATGGAGGGACATATAATGAACTAAAAAGATCTTATGGTAACTTAATACCTTTAATTATTAAAAAGATTAAACAAAATGCGTCCCCATTAACTAAAAAGAATGTTAAAGCTATTGCTACTACTTCTTCTAATAATGATGGACCTACTGCAGAGTTAATAACTAAAGCTTATAAGTATTCTAATATAGTAATGGTAGAAGAAGGGTATTCAGATGAAGACGTTATAGAAAAAGTAGAAGGAGTAGTGTATCCTGTAACGTATATGAATAAGATGTTTATAACACGGGAAGGAACTCAAAGTAGTAAGCTAGAAGACCCTTTAGTACTTATTGTAGATGGAAAAATAACTTCATGTGAGAATATAAGAGACATTTTAGTACACGCTAATGAAGAAAAGAAAGGACTAGTAATAATTGCTGAACATATTGATACAGCTCCTTTAGAACTCTTAGCTCAGAATGTAGAAGTAGGTGCATTAGATATATTACCTATCAAAACACCTGGGGTAGGAAAATATAGATCAGAGTATATTAAAGATATTGCTAAATTTACAACAGCTACGCCTGTACGTAAGTTAGACAAACAAATTGATATTAATGTACTAGGTAGACTTAAGTTTATTGAAAGTACTATTTCAGATACTACTTTATTACCGGCTGAAGACATATCTTACACTGAGCATATTAAAAACTTAAGTACCCTGTACGCAGAAGGAGATTTAGATGAATACTCTAAAAATATATTAGGTGAGCGAATTAAAAACTTAAATGCCAAAACATCTATTATAAAAGTAGGTGGGAAATCAGATATAGAACGAAAAGAGAAGTATGACAGAATAGAAGACGCAGTCCTAGCTATTAACGCTGCAAAAGAAGAAGGAATTGTTACAGGTGGAGGAGTAACGCTATGTAATATAGCAAATGAGTTAGCAAACGAGCATACTAGAATGATGTCAGATTACGCAGTACTAACAGCTATAAAAGCACCTTTTACAGTAATACAAGAAAATGGAGTAGACTATGCAGATATAATAAGTACTGACGCAGTAGACCCTGCTAAAGTAACACGATGTGCAGTTGAGAACGCAGCATCTATTGCACTAACAATATTAGGTACAGAAGGGGTAGTATTACCTAGAGAATTATGGAGTTAAAAATGAACAGCTTTCAATCACCTTTATCTGAGGAGTTAAAAGATAAGCTACCTAAAGAGGTGTGGGAAGAAATGATAGAGTATATCGCAACTGTTCCAATGATTAAGAACTTAATTGCAGATGAATCTGTAAGAGGGTTTGCAAAAGATCGCCCTAAAAATGAAAATGGTAAAATTGTAGTAGATGTTACAAAACCACATATACTAGAAGACATGGACTTTTTTAGACAACGTGCTTTATTCTATGAAAGTACTTGTCCAGATAAAGAAAGACTAGAAGGAGGTAGATATACTAATCTACCAATAAACTCTAATCCTAAGTCAGAATATGCTGATTTCTGGAGAGAGGAGTTACGTAGGTGGAAAGAAGGACTTGTAAGAGAGTCAGATGGAGAATGGATACCTGGGCAATTATATTTTTATTGGAATTTCTCACCTATTTGGTTAGTAGAGAAAGTAAAAGGTGATAAGTCTACCAGTAAGAAGTCTAAAGGTAAAAGGATGAGAAAATTCCCTAAACCTTGGTTAGGTGATTATTTGTTTTATCATTATATGGAACAAGGACGTACTAACGGACAACATGGGAAATTATTAAAGACTAGGGGAGTTGGATTTTCATTTAAGATGGGATCTATATCTCCTTGTAACATGTATACTTATACAGGAGCAGGTAACCCTAATTTTCACTTAGCATCTGATAAAACATTCCTTACAGGGGACAAAGGGGTATTTGGAAAGGTGTTAGATGTACTGGATTGGATTGCAGATACTACACCATTATCTAAATTACGTATTCTTGATAGTAAAAGAGCTATGGAAATACAACTTGGGTATATGGACGAGTATGGAGGAAGAAAAGGAATTTTATCTTCTGTATTTGGAATATCTTTGAAAGATAACCCAGATAAAGCAAGGGGTATTCGTGGACCATTAATTCACTATGAAGAAGATGGATTATTTCCTAATCTTGAAAAAGCATGGGGGGTAAATAGAAAAGCCGTAGAAGATGGAGATGTAGCCTTTGGTTATATGCTTGCAGGAGGTACAGGAGGTACTGAAGGAGCTTCTTTTGAAGGTTCTGAGAAATTGTTTTATAGACCAGGTGCATATAATATTTATGGTGTACCTAATGTATATGACAGGAATGTAAATGGAGATACACTATGTGGATTCTTTTGGGGAGGTTATTTAAATAGAAATGGTTGTTATGACGAAGATTTGGGAGAACCTGATGTCATTAAAGCTTTAACAGAGATATTAATAGATAGACATGAAGTTAAGTATAACTCATCTGATCCATCAGCATTAACTCAAAAGAAAGCAGAGGAACCTATTACTCCACAAGAAGCAGTAATGCGTACAGAGGGAACTGTATTCCCAGTAGCAGATTTAAAAGAGTATCTTGAAACTATTGCACCTAGGAAAGAAATGTTCTTAGCAGAGCACTATGTAGGGGATTTAGTTTATAATGCTGCAGGAGAAGTAGTATGGAAACCTAATTTAGATAAGTACCCATTAAGAAGTTATGATAATACTTCAGGAGATAGAACAGGAGCATTAGAAATATTTGAAATGCCTAGGAAAAATAATGCAGGATTAATACCACCTGGTAGATATATTGCAGGAATTGATCCTATTGATGCAGATGCAGGTCAATCTTTATTTTCTATATTAGTAATGGATACATTTACAGATAGGATTGTAGCAGAGTACTCAGGACGACCTAGGACTGCAAATGAGGCATATGAGTTGGCACTTCGTACTTTAATGTACTACAATGCCCAGGCAAACTATGAAAGTAACTTAAAAGGGCTGTTTTCTTATTTTAGTAACAAAAATAAATTACACTACCTTTGTGATACTCCACAAGTACTTAGAGATATGGAAATGATTAAGGCTACTAACCAGTATGGTAACAGAGCTAAAGGAACCCATGCAAACCCTAAGTTAAACTCATGGGGTAGAATATTACAAGCAGATTGGCAGATAAGTAAAGCTTATTCTACTGACCCGGATGATCAAAGATTAAATTTACATAGGTTAAGGTCAATAGCTTATATAGAAGAATGTATTTACTGGAATGCGGATGGAAACTTTGATAGGGTCTCTGCAGGTATACTTTTGTTTATATTAAGAGAAGATAGAGTAAGGTTAACTGAAACAGCTAAATCTAATTTAGATAAGCGTACTAGTAAAGTAGCTAATGATGCTTATTTTACAAGAAATTATAAGAAAAAGGATGGATATAGTCAGTTAGAAAGAAATTTAAATAAAGGATTTAAGTTTGAATAGCTATAAGTAAACAATAGTAATTTGACATATACTCTCATATGATTAGGTTCTATATGAGATATATGTTATATTATATAGTTAATAAAAAATAAAACATGGGTAGAAGAATTAATAATGTAGGTCAACCACCTCAGAGATTATCATATAAAAAGAAAACTAAACAGTGGCGTAAAGATAACGTAGAATTTGCTGATAAACATAGTTTTTATCATAATGCAGGAGTACGTCAGACTTTAAAAAATAAAATTGTCAATTTAAATCTATATAACGGAATTATAGATGTACAGGATATGACACTTGTTGTTAATCCACATAGTATAGAGGCAGACTTTGTGCCGGACAATCTTCCGCATCACCCTATTGTAGTACCAAAAATAGACTTACTTGTAGGGGAACAAATTAAACGTAGGTTTGATTGGTCAGTAATAGTTACTAATCCGGATGCTATTAGTAAAAAAGAAGATGATAAAAAGAAGATGTTACAGCAAAAAGTAACTGAATTCTTACAAGCTAATTATCAAGATGAAGAATTAGAAGCCAAAATGCAAGGTTTACAAAAATACATGAAGTATGAGTGGCAAGATTTGCGTGAAAGAATGGCTAATCAAATTTTAAAACATTATTGGGCAGAACAAGACTTTGCTAAAATGTTTACAAATGGATTTAAAAATGCGTTAATAATGGCAGAGGAAACTTACCAAGTTGGGGTAGAACATGGAGAACCATTTGCTAAAATACTTAACCCATTAAAAGTACATGCAGTACGAAGCGGTAACTCTGATAAAATAGAAGATTCTAATATTATTATAGTAGAAGATCATTGGAGTACAGGTAAAATTATTGATGTATACCACGATGAATTAAAACCAGCTGATGTAGATACCATTATGGAGTATACTACTACTTCTGGTAAAGGTAGTTATAGTGATGATGATAATAATCATACTTTACTTAGAGACGGAGCTGAAGAGCTAATTGGTTCTTATTTAAATGTTGCAGAACTTAATGGACATACTTTTTCTTCTGATTATACAGATGAAGAAGGAAACATGAGAGTGTTGCAGGTATTCTGGAAAAGTCTTAAGAAAATTAAAAAAGTTAAATACTATGATGAAGCAGGTGAAACCCAACATAAGATTAGATCTGAAGAGTATATAGAGGATAAAGATAAAGGAGAAGAAGCTACAGCATTATGGGTTAATGAATGGTGGGAAGGTACTATGATAGGAAAAGATATTTTTTTAAATATGAAACCTCGTAGCATTCAATACAATAAAATAAATAACCCTTCATATTGTCATCCTGGTATTATTGGACAAATATACAACACTAATCAAGGGAGAGCTATCTCTTTAATGGATAGAATGAAAAACTACCAATACTTGTATGATGCAGTATGGGATAGGTTAAATAAAGCTATTGCTAGTAATCATGGTAAGATACTAGAATTAGATATAGCTAAGATACCTGAAAACTGGGAAATAGATAAATGGTTACATTTTGCAGTAGTAAATAAAATAGCAGTAATGGATTCTTTTAAAGAAGGTAATCACGGAGCAGCTACTGGTAAACTTGCAGGTTCTATGAATACTGTAGGAGGTAGAGCTATTGACTTAGATACAGGTAATTACATACAACAGCATCAACAACTTCTTGAGTTTATAAAAAATGAAATGGGAGAAATAGCTGGAGTATCTGCACAAAGACAAGGGCAAATATCAAATAGAGAAACTGTAGGAGGAGTAGAAAGATCTGTTAATCAATCTTCTCATATTACAGAGTATTGGTTCTTACAACATGAGTCAGTAAAAATAAGAGTATTATCAGCATTTTTAGAAACAGCTAAATTTGCGTTAAAAGGTAAAAACAAAAAAGCTCAGTATATTCTAGATGATCAATCTATAGCTATTTTAGAGATGGATGGTAATAAGTTTGCTGAATGTGATTACGGACTAGTAGTAACTAATAGTACTAAGACTGTTGAATTAGAACAAATGTTGAAACAATCTGCACAAGCATTTATGCAAAATGGAGGTTCTATGTCTGTACTAATGGATATTATGTTTGCACCGTCATTAATGGACATGAGACGTAAGTTAGAAACTGCAGAAGAAGAAGCTCATCAAAGATCTCAAGAAGCTCAACAAGCTCAAGCTAAACAAGCTGAAGCACAGATGCAAGCTCAAATGCAAGCAGAACAAGCTAAGATGCAATTGGAAAAAGATAAGCTGCAATTAGAGGATTCTCTTAATCTTAGGGACAATGAGTATAGGCTTAGAATGAAAGAAATGGATGTTATGAATAGTGGAGAAGAGGTAGAAGACACTGAAGCACCCCTAGACAGAGAAAAGTTTGAAACTGATAAAAGTAATTTTAACCAAGAATTAGAACTTAAAAAAGAAAAACAACGTGATGATAGGAAAAAACAACAAGACGACGTTAAACTCAAGGAAAAAGCACTAATTGTACAAAAACAAAACAAACAAAATAGCAATAGCTAATACAAATATAATTTAAGTTTAAATAGAATATAATTGACTTTAGGGATAAAAAAGATTATATTTGCTAATATTAAATAAAAAATAATGGGAGAAGAAGAAGAATTAGGCATGGACCTTTTTGGTCTAGGCGAAAACTTAGAATTAAATCTAGGGAATACACCTGAAGACTTCACAGGAAGTTTTGAGGCAAATGATGAAAATATTGAAAATAATAATTCTGGTGAGGATGTAGCGGATGCTACTCCAGAGATCGTAGCTGGAGAAGAAGACACCAATGGAGATAATGGTCCTGACGTAAATGATGACGCAGACAATACTACTTCTCCCAGCATGTATTCTTCCTTTGCTAATTTATTACATGAGGAAGGACTGTTATCTGATTTGGAGTCTAATACAGAAATAAAGAGTGTTGATGATTTAAAAGCATTAGTTGAAGCTGAAATTTCTAGAAAGGTAGAAGAAAAGTATAATCCTGAAGAATTAGAGGATATACGAGCACTACGTAATGGTATTTCAAGAGAACAACTTGCAGAACATCACAAAGTACAAAATCAATTAGATTCTATTGGACAAGAACATATAGAGAATAATGGTGAATTAAGAAAACAATTAATTTATCAGAACTATATTAATCAAGGATTGTCCGAAGACAAAGCATCTAGCTTAGTAAATAGAAGTGTTGATTCAAACTATGACACAGAAGATGCTGCAGAAGCGTTACAAAATTTAAAACAGTTCCAAGCTTATAAATTACAAGCACAACAAGAACAACTTAAAATAGATAATGCAAATGCACAAGCTGCATATGAAGCAGAACAAGCTAAATTAAAAAATTCTATTTATGCATCAGAGGAAGTTATAAAAGGACAACCTTTTACTAAAGTGCTTAAAGATAGAGTTTATAATAGTATGACTAACGTCATAGGTAATTCCCCAGAAGGGAATCCAGAAAATGCCCTAATGAAAGATCGTAGGGAAAACCCTATAGAGTTTGATTCCAAACTTTACTATCTATATGAAATAACTAAAGGATTTACAGATTTTGGAGTTATGAATAAAAGAGCTACAAGTTCTGCCGCAAATGAATTAGAGCAGGCTTTGAGATCTACTAATTTTATAGAAGAAAGTGGAATGCCTAACTATCTACAAGATAATGATAGTTATGACGGTATAGGTACAGAATTTGTATTTTAATTAATATATAAATAAATAAGTAAAATAATTATGAGTGTAGGAAAATTTGTAATGACTAAGGGGAAATCCTGGTCAGGATTAACATTGAAAAACCATATCGGTGCTATCTTTGGTAGTAGACCACAATTGGTTTCAAAACTGACAACTGTTTTATTACAACAGTCAGGTATGAAAAACTTAGATACAATGTTATCTATGTTCCCAGAAAAGACATTAGAAACATCTGATGACTTTGTATGGAAATTAGTAGGAAGTGACGAAAGAAACATTCCTTTAGTAGAAGCGCGTTATAACGGTGCAGTAGTGTCAGAAGCTGATTCTAACATTGGACAAGGACGTAGTAACTTTGAATTAGTATTTGGTGAAAAATGGTTCAGTGATGTTCACGTTATTGCAGGTAACAGACCTGATGTATACCAAATGCGTATATTAGAAGACCCTCGTGAAGAAGGTGGAAATTATGTTTACACATGTGAAGTATGGGGTGGACAAGAATCATTAGCAGGTATTCCTGGAGATGAATTAGTACGTGGAGTACGATTCTCTATTGAATCTGCTTATGTTGAAGATGAACTATCTATCAAAGGTGCGGGGATACAATTTACTTCTCCTTACTTAATGAGAAATAGTATGTCTACTTTAAGAGTAGAACATAAAGTATCTGGAGCTATGATTGACTGTAAAATTGAACCAGTTTATCATACAGGAATTGAAACTAGAGACCCTAACTCAGGTAAGGTTCATAGATCAATGACATGGATGCAAGAAGTTTACTGGCAATTTGAAAAGTCATTATCTAGATTAAAGTCTCGTACTTGTATGTTTGGTAAGACTAACCGTGATGAAAATGGTAGATTCTTAAACAAAGGTAAATCAAATATTGAAATTAAAGCAGGTTCTGGAATTAGAGAACAAATAGAAGTATCTAACACGGTACACTATAACACATTCTCTATTAGATTATTAGAAGATATGCTTTATGAGTTATCTGAAGGTAAATTAGACTTTGCAGAACGTAAGTTCGTATTATACACAGGTGAAAGAGGAGCTGCTCAGTTCCACAGAGCTGTAACAGCTGAAGCATCTGGATGGTCTAACTTAACTAACACTAATCCATCTACTTACCAGAAGACTTCTTCTAAATTAAATGCAAATGCGTTTAGAGCAGGATTCCAGTTTACAGAATGGTTGGCACCTAACAACGTACATATTGTACTTAATGTTGATCCAGCTTATGATGATAAAGTTAGAAATAAAATTATTCACCCAGCAGGAGGTGTAGCAGAATCATATCGTTATGATATTTTCTCTATGGGTTCTATGGAAGAGCCAAACATTCAAAAAGTTAAGGTTCGTGGTGAAGATGAATTAAGAGGATACCAAGCAGGTATTAGAGATCCATTTACAGGGCGTAAAGGTGGTAGAATGGAAAGAATGGAAGATTCTGCAACTATTACTGCAATGCTAGGTGTTGGTGCTTTAGTTAAAGATCCTTCAAGGACTGCAACGTTGAAACCATCTATCTTAGGATAATAGTTAAAAAGGGCTTTTAGAGGTGAGCCGTAATCACCTCTTAATTTTAACAAGGAAGAAAAAATAAAATAATGGGAGAAAAAACAACTAAAGGTACATTTACGTTACCTAATAAGAGAGTAGTAGTAAAATTTATTAAGAGAAAAAGAGGAATGGCAGCAGGTGATCACATCACTGAAGACCACGTAATATCAGGTGGTATGTTAACCAACTCTACAAGAAAGTTTCAAGCGCCTTTGCTACGAAACGGATCAATTGCAAATGTTCTTACTGATGAAGAAAAAGAATATTTAGAAAAAGAAACAAGTTTAAGCTTGTCATCTTATGGTTCATTTTGGAAAGAACAATTCGTAACTCTTAGAAAAGAAGACAATTCATTTGATTTATCCAACCCTATTGATTACATTTCTGTAAAAATATTAGAAAGCTGTAAAGCATTAATAGCTCCAGATTGGGATTCTAGAAGTAAGAAGCTGACATATCAGTTTGTTATTACTGAGCCAGGAGCAGAGATGAAAGAAGTTAAGAAAAAGTACGATGCTAAAAAAGAAGCATTTAAACTTTATGGAAAGATTGAAGAAGATAAACCTCAACTATTAGGAATCTTAAAGATATTAGAAAAGAAACCAATCTCAGCTAATTCTGATTTAGAGTGGGTACAAGGAAAAGTAGAAGGTATTATTGATGAAACACCTAAGAAATTTGTAGACTTAATTAAAAACCCAGCTTATCATACTATGTTATTATTAAACAAAGGATTAGAAGCAGGAGTTATACAAAGACAAGGTAATAAATATGCTACAACTGATGGATTAGATCTTGCTGATGTAGGAGAAATACCAACATTTGAAGTAGCAATTAGATACTTAGATGATCCTAAAAACCAAGAAGTTAGAACATTGATAGAAGCTAAGATTAATAACGCAGACTAATTATGAACACCGTAGAATTTAGCAATGAATTTGACATTCTCTATGATAATGTAGCTACAAAAGGTGCTCCAGGTATAGACTTATACGAAAAATCAGTATATCTTACTACAGCTCAACTAGAACTAGTTAAAAACTATTACGACCCAAAAAGTAATAGAAAGCAAGTAGGATTTGAAAGATCAGAAAAAAGAAGAGTAGACCTTAAAGAACTAATTAGAGATTACAAGTCAAACATAATTATAGACTCTACAGACAATATATCACCAGATTCACAATTCTTCAGAATCCCAAGTGATACGTTCTTAATCATACAAGAACAAGCAACCCTCGGATCTGAGGATGAATGCCTAAACAGTAAAGTCTTAAGAGTAGATCCACAAACTTACGATGAATATAATATTCAAAAAGATAATCCATTCAGACAGCCAGATGTTAATTTTATCTGGCGCTTGGATTATTATAGTCAGTTAGGGACTACTAAAAATGTAGAATTAATCTCCCCTTACCCCATAGCACAATACCACATTAGATATATTAAATACCCAGAACCTATTATACTCACTGCTTTAGATGCGGGAGAGTTTGTAGGAATGGACTTATCTATAGATGGAATTTCCACTGAACAAACTTGTCAATTAAATACTGAAATACATAGAGAAATATTAAATAGAGCAGTGGAATTAGCTTTAAGGGATTATAAAGAGAATACTTTACAAAACAAAATTCAAACAAACAACAGAAACGAGTAATAATAAATTTTAAATAAATAAACATGAGTGTATTTGGACCGAATCAGGTAGAAGAACTAATAATTGTAAATGGCGACTTAGCTGCTGAAAGTACTGTAAAAGACTTTCTTGCTAATGCAACAAGTGGTGAAGCACAATTACTAAGTAAAAGTGGCGGAGCAATAGGATTAAATAAAGAGTTCTATGCATTGCAAAAAACAGCAGGTAATGCTGCAAGAGGATTAGATTTTGAATTTTCAGATGGAGTTAACCCCCGTTCTATTGACAGAATAGTAGCATTGCCTTTTAAGGCTGAAGTTGCTAAATCAATGTTAGTAAAAGGGTTTGATGGAAATGTAGTACAAAACGCTACATATGAAGTCTTTATCCGTGTGTACAATGATGGTGGAACTTTATCTACTGAAAACTTTAGATTTATCTATGGTAGCTTTGTAACAGATATTAACTTTGCAGGAACTGCAGATGATATTGTTGAAGGAATTGTAGACAATATAAATAAAACATTAAGATTAAGTTACACTGATAGTGGAAACTTTGCAGTAAGTAAAAGTGCTTCTCCATTAGGAGTACAAATTGATAGTTTAATTCAGCCTACAGACATGGCTAGGAATACTGGACGACCTATTGAATTTGATGTACAAGTTGCAGTAAAAGATAATTGTAACACATTGAGTTGTTCAACTCCAGGTGTATATAGTTTCTTAGAAACAGAAGTTACTGATGCAGGTTATCCAGGTGTAGGTACAGGTAAAATTGTAGCTAACTTAGAATGGTTTACAAAAGGTTATAAGTATGAGGCATATAGAGACTCTGCACAACCAGTAAACTTTAATACTCCGTATTACGCTGACTTAGCAGGTGAATATAATATGATTCACATTAATTATTTTAAAGAACGTAGTAGTGTAAATGTTGAAAAACAACACAGAGTACTTACTATAGCTATTAAAGATGATGCAGATTTTGCAAAAACAGATGCTATCTTAGTAGCCCTTAGACTAGCTACTGGAATGTCTACTGCAGAATTACCTGACTTAGGTGTAGCGTAATAATAAACCAAATTTATAACAATAAAAAGGGTTGAGTCAGTCTTGATTCTACCCTTTTTTTATATACAATAATATGATATACGTAAATATATTTAATATTACGCCTGACCAAAAAACAATTCAAGTATCAGTAGAAACTACAGTAGGTTACAATATTAGTTCTTTAAAACTTTGGGATAACTCTACTTATAAAGATACAACATTAGCAGTAGACCTAAGTAGTAAGCTGCAACAAATAAATAATAAAGAAGTTTTTTTAATCTATGCGGAAGATATTCCGGATTTAACTGAATTTTCAGGTATTTATTTTTTAGAAATAGAATCTACTGCTCCTTCAGAAGAATGTTCTACTTGTGTTACTCCTACTTTAGCAGTAACGGCTAGTTTTGCAAATTTACAGAATTGTATTCTTAATGACATATTAAATTTATCTATATGTGACGGAGACATTTTTTCTGACGCAAGTTGCAACGGAAACACAGGTATTACTATTATAAACAAAAATTTACTGTTAGAAGCGCTTTGCACTGCTCTTACAGCCGGATACTATGAAGAAGCTATAGAAATATACAATTCTTTATTAAAACTGTGCAAAATAGATCCTAACTGTCCAAATTGTAATACATGTGATGCATGTGATAACATTGCAAATGGTTCATCCATTACAGGACTAGGTTATGGAACATTAGGTAACACTTTAATACTTTCATAATGAATTACAAGACTTCTATAAAAGTACTTCTTGGGACTACGTTGAAACAATTAAACCAAGCCAAGATAACTGGTAACTTATGTATGCCGGAATTATACTTATTAAATATTATAAATAAGTATATTTACCAATGTCAAGGTTGTCCTATAGATTCTAAAGTAATAAAGGCATTGACTAAGTTGTCAAGAGATATACAAAACAAAACTTCTTATATATGTAATATACGAAGTAAACCAGAAAACTCAGTTTTCAAATATAAAAATAAAAACATTAATAACTTTTTTGGAGAAATGGCTACATTTAATATAAACATAGACGCACAACAAAATTTACCTCCTTCAATAGGAGATGGTGCAAGATCTACTAGTTACAATACTGCAATAACTTTCACTGTTGCAGACTTTACTACTAATACTACTCCTGCATACTCTGACCCAGATGGAGACGCAGCGAAGTTATTAAAAATATTAACAGTTCCTTCTAGAGGGACGTTAAAACTTAATGGTAACACAATAAAAGCAAATGACATTATAGAATTTAGTGAAATTGCTTCAGGTTTATTTATATATGTTCCAGACGCAGAACTTGCTTCTGCACAAATGGAGCCATTTACTTTTGCTATTGCAGATGAAGGTTCTTTAATTTTTTCTTCTTAATGGCTACCTTTAATATAAATATAGGAGGTGCAACAGAACCTAATGCAGAACCAGATACTTATACTATGCCTCCTAACACTAGTATTATTTTAGATGTACTAGAAAATGATTTTTTAGGGCAGACTCCTACTACATTAGTAATTGACATAGATCCTTCACAAGGTACTGCAATAGTTAATACAGATACTATTGAATACACACCTACTACAGGTTACACAGGTGTAGATAGTTTTTATTATAAAATAACAGATTCAAACTCAGCCTTTTCTGTAGCAAAGGTTAATATAACAATAGGATAATATGGCAGCAACGTTAGATTGCAATTTACTTGCACAAGTAGCTTTAGAGCTACAGATGAAATTTGAAAATTGCTCTGTTTTAAATGCAGAGGATTTAGATAAATTAGTTGACTTAATTATGTCTGTAGGTGAATGTATCACTGTTGGACAATTTAATCAAAATAACATTTTAGAAAAAATAGATTTAACTCCGTATGAGAATATAGACGCAGTAAGTATTTCAGATAGAGTAAATGCATTGCCTTTATTTACAGTAAATGAAGATAGGTTGTTTTTCTTTAATTCTTTTGAAATAAGTAACGAAAATATACAATCAGAAGTACTTTATGCATTTAAACCAGGTAAAGGGGTGTATGGTACAGGAAGTACAACTACATTGATAGATTCTGATTTTATAAATCTAGGAGGTGGAAATTATCAAAATGATATTAATACTATACTTCAAGATATAGTTACAATACAAGGAGATATTACTAGTATATTAAATAATATAACTAGTTTACTTATAAATGTAGGGGATGGAGTAGAGGTATATAAAAATTATGACCCTAGTACAAAACAACATTCTTTTAGAACTTTAAAGTCTACAGACAACTCTGTAACTATTTCTACTGACAGCGATTCTGTA
>TARA_R110002050_G_scaffold72158_4_pt1 | contig 18879 bp, 15 predicted proteins | sample TARA_R110002050 | Tara Oceans TARA_R110002050 (sample SAMEA4396988) | marine metagenome | biome: Polar Biome; feature: [DCM] deep chlorophyll maximum layer (ENVO:01000326); material: water (ENVO:00002006), including particulate matter (ENVO:01000060) such as... | depth 25 m
GCAATCTATACTTTTTGAACTGGAATAATTGGATGTATCTTATCCAATTATTCCAGACTAAAAGAGGACCAAATTTTTAGGTGCTCTCGAGATATTTTTCCCTATGAAGACATTTTCATTACAAGCTGAAGAGCCTCAAAACAACCAAGACCTCTTAAAAGGCTTAAACGAGCAGCAACGTAAAGCTGTTTCCCATACTGATGGTCCACTTTTAATTATTGCAGGAGCGGGTTCTGGAAAAACCCGAGTACTTACCTATCGTATTGCTTACCTGCTGCAACAGTTTAAAGCTGCTCCCAACGAAATACTTTCGCTTACTTTTACCAATAAAGCGGCAAGGGAAATGAAAGACCGTATTCGCAACCTAATTGGTGATAAAGCTCAAAAACTTTGGATGGGAACGTTCCACTCCATCTTCTCCAAAATTTTACGCTTTGAGGCAGACAAACTTGGCTATGGTAAAGACTTCACGATTTATGATACTAGCGATTCCGAAACAGTAGTTAAACAGATTCTTCAAGAACTGAATTTCGATCCGAAAGAGATAAAACCTAAAACTATTCGGAATAAAATTAGTGACGCCAAAAATCAACTTATCACCCCTGAGTATTACCAAGAAAAATTTATTGGAAGCACACTCGATGATATTACGGCTCGTGTTTATACTATTTACCTAAAGCGTTTAAAACAAAGTAACGCTATGGATTTTGATGACCTGCTCATCAAACCAATCGAGCTTTTTGAAAAATTTCCAGAGGTGTTAAACGCATACCAAGATCGCTTCAAATATATTCTTATTGATGAATATCAGGATACAAACCACGCCCAATACAAAGTAACTAGAATGTTGGGTGAGAAATACAAGAACATCTGCGTAGTGGGCGATGATGCTCAAAGTATTTACTCTTTTCGTGGCGCTGATATTGCCAATATTCTCAACTTTCAGCAAGATTACGATAAAGCCACTCAAGTTCCTCTAGAGCAAAACTATCGCTCTACAAAATCTATTCTGATGTGTGCCGATTCTATCATCAAAAAAAACTCTAATCAACTTGATAAAACTCTTTGGACTGATAAAAGTGCGGGCGACCCTGTAGTAGTTCTCGATAATTTTGATGAACGTGATGAAGCCAATCGCGTTGCTAGCTACATCTATGATTTGAAACTGCGACACGGTTACAAAAACAACAAATTCGCAATTTTATACCGAACCAATTATCAGTCGCGCGTTTTTGAAGAAGCCCTGCGGCGTAGAGATCTTACTTATCAGCTTGTTGGTGGTTTATCATTTTATCAACGTAAAGAGATAAAAGATGTACTTGCCTATCTTACGCTTTTAGTTAACCCACACGATGAAACTAACTTGGTTAGAATCATCAACGAACCCTCTCGTGGAATTGGTAATAAATCGATTCAAGATCTTCGGAAAAAAGCTCGCAGTGAAGGTCGTTCCGTTTGGTCTATTTTAGAACATGTAGAAAGTTCTGATGTGTACAAACCAGCCAAGGTTCGCATTCGTGAATTTGTTGACATGATCACCCGTTTACGCAGCGACCTAGAAAACGGCAACCGTACTTTAACAGAGATTACGCGAAATGTTCTGGAACAATCTGGCTATATGAAAGCATTAGTTGAAGAAAATTCACAAGAATCGATGATGCGCCGTGATAACATCTTGGAACTTCAGAATGCAATTTCTTATTACGAGAAAGGAAGTAAAAAACCATCTTTAAGTGCGTTTTTACAAGAAATCAGTCTCATTACCGATAGCGATAAATTCGACGAAAATAAGCCTGCTATTACGTTAATGACCGTTCATGCTTCTAAAGGTCTCGAATTTCCAGTGGTGTTTGTAGTTGGTTTAGAAGAGAATCTTTTTCCTGTTGGAGGTCGTGAAGGTTTTTCCGCAGATATTGAGGAAGAACGCCGACTATTTTACGTTGCTATTACACGAGCTGAAGAGCGTTTATATTTTAGCCATTGTAGATCGCGCTATAAATTTGGTGAAGAACAACGCCAGCTTAGGTCGCGTTTTTTGGATGAAGTTAACCCTGGAGTGGTCCGCACAGAAACGGGAGCTACAATCTCTCAACGTTCTGATAGATATTCTTTAGAAGAGCCAAAAGCTAGATCTACGTCCTCTTCAAGTAGTATAGAATATGACTGGGATAAACCCGTTGGTAGTAAATCTCCTTCGTCCACTACCATACATTATGATTACTCTGATGGCGGAGATCCTTTCCAAGTTGGAGTTCGTGTAGTTCACGCAAAATTCGGAGTTGGAAAAATCATTAGCCGGAGTGGATTAGGATTGGATAGTAAAGTTGTCGTATTTTTCAAGGAACGAGGACAAAAAAAGTTAATGCTTAAAGCAGCACCCTTACAGGTTATTGATTAGAAGGACGGGAAATCCCACATTTATTATGCGGTCAGTTTCATTTACCATTTTTATTGGGTTAGTAATACTATGTACTGGTTATGCACAACCAGTTTTAACGCCAAGAAATATAGCACTTGGTGGTGGTGGAAGTACATACATTACAGACTATAATGCCAATTTCTACAATCCTGCTAACCTTCTAATTAAAGACAGAAAAGGTACTGTAGATTTCGGATTTCTTATTACTGGCTCGTATTTCATACCCGTACAAAGCTTCAGTAACCTTGATAATCAGCGCAAAAATTTTGAAGATTATCTTACTAGATATAAGCCAGGAAACTACACCATAACTGGGCTTGATAAGGCAGAGATTATTGAAAATAACTATGCTAAAAATAAACTCACTTCTCCTCATCAATCCAGACTAGAGTCTACGCTCTTTGGAATTCATTGGAAAAAAGATAATAAAGCCTATTCATTGGCATTTAGAACTCGAACTTCATCCAGCTTTGAGGTTGGGAGAAATTGGTACACCGATATTCCTGTAACTACTGAGGGAACGGTTATTAGCAACCAAACCTTAAAACATCGGTATCAAACGCTTCATGAAGTTTCCTTTGGTTATGCCGAGTCAATGAGTTTCTTTAATGGGATGAGTTCTAGAATCGATAATTTTATTGTAGGTATTGCACCAAAGCTAGTATTAGGTGGGGCTTATCAAAATGCTAGTTGGCAAAATGTTTATAAGCAAGAAACCAATTCAAGTGATATAGTTAGATCTCAGAATTTTGAATATTCTGCGGCTGGCAACTTCAGTGACGCTACCTCAGAGTATCTAAATGGTGCACCAGCCGACCAAGCTATACGAAATAATATCAATCCCATTAGTAACCAAGCCTTCGATATTTACGGTGTAGGTGCTGGACTAGATATAGGTTTTACTTACTTGCTTACTCTTGGCAGTGATCTTTCAACTTTGCAGCCAAGGATTCAACAAACCCGAAAGTCTCTACGAATTGCCTTCTCAATAACCGATATTGGTTTTGTATCATATAAAGATAAAGGGATTGAGTACACTTCAGAAAAAGACACAACAATTACCAATTCCTTCCCAAATAGTGCTAATGATGCTTTTGTTGGTGCTCCTGGACAATTTCTTCAATACGTAGATCAGTTTGGAGAAGGAAATCCTTTTCAGAGTTTTACTGCTACTTCTAATACATTCTCAGTGCTACTTCCTACTGCCATTCATGGCGGAGTTATGCTTGAACTTAACCGTATAAAATTATCTGGTGACGTCAGTATGGGGCTCACCAATAACGCTTTTAATTCTAAAAAAATAATCGCTTCAATGGGTGCTGAATTACGGGTTCTAAAATTCCTGCCACTTAGAGCAGGAATGCAGTTGGCTTCAGAACTCCCTGGTTTCATCAGTTTTGGAACTGCCATTGAAACGCGATTTTGGGACCTATCGCTTGCTACTCAATTATCTACAAGCTCGTTACGCTCAAATACTGTCTTTGCAGGTGTAACAGTGGCTGCATTACAATTTCATTTGTAACACTGTCAGTTTGCCTTACTTTGCTGTCATAGGGCTTAAATATATGACGCTTTGTTTCTGTATCAAGTTTGGCTTCGTATTTGCGTAACCAAGCAAAAGTATAAAACTCGATTTTAATAATATTTATGAAAGACCGCTTTAACATATTTAGTGAGCTAAGTGATTCAGAAGATGATTTTGAAGATTTTGAGCAGGCGATTCCATTGATGTCTGAAGAAGAAGAACAAGAGTTATATGACTCTGTAGTTCCTAGCTCACTCCCAATTTTACCCTTAAAAAATACTGTTCTTTTTCCTGGAGTAGTGGTTCCTATTACTGTGGGTAGAGATCGTTCTCTAGCTTTAGTTAAAGAAGCATACGCTACCGACAAGATAATTGGTGTGGTAACACAGAAAGATGAAGATATCGAAGAGCCTAAAGCGTCCGATCTCTATAAAGTAGGCACAATGGCAAAAATCATTAAGTTGATTAAAATGCCAGACGGTTCTAAGACCATTGTTATTCAAGGAAAAACCTCTTTTGAAGTTTCAGAGTTCACACAAGAGAATCCTTATTTCAAAGCTGATGTAAAAGCCTATCCGAAAGAGATGGATATTCAAGGTCTAGAGCTTGATGCGTCCATCAGAAATATTAAAGAGACTGCTACTCGTATTATTAATATGTCTCCTAATATTCCAACTGAGGCAACTATTGCTGTAAATAATATTAACAGCCCTTCATTTTTGCTGAATTTCATTTCTTCGAACTTGAATGTTAGTTCAAAAGAAAAACAAGGGTTGCTTGAAATTAAGACCTTCTCTAAGAACCTTGATTCTGTAATGGAACATCTTGAAAAAGAAGTTCAAGTGTTAGATATGAGCGAAAAAATTCGCACTAAAGTAAAATCTGATATCGACGATCAACAAAGAGAATTCTACCTTCGCCAGCAAATGAAAGCCATTCAAGAAGAATTGGGCGAAGATGCTGAACATCAAGAAGTAGAAAAGATTAAAGAACGTTTAGCTAACAAAAAGCTTCCCGAATACGCACAAAAGGAAGCTGATAAAGAGCTACGACGTTTAGAAATGACACCAAATGCATCCCCAAATTATGGAATAATCCATAGCTATTTGGAATGGATTTTAGATCTTCCTTGGGACGAGTATTCTGAAGATCGTTTAGATCTAGCTTATGCAAAACAAGTTTTGGAAGAAGATCATTATGGTCTTGAAAAAGTAAAGAAGCGTATTATTGAATACTTAGCGGTTCTTAAACTTAAGCAAGATATGAAGGCTCCTATCCTATGTTTTTACGGGCCTCCAGGCGTTGGTAAAACATCTCTTGGTAAATCAATTTCTCGCGCATTAGGGAGAGAATTTGAAAGATTCAGCTTAGGTGGAATTAGAGATGAAGCCGAGATTAGAGGTCATAGAAGAACTTACATTGGAGCCCTTCCTGGAAGAATCCTTCGATCTATGAAAAAAGCAGGGAAAGGAAACCCTGTTATCATGCTCGATGAGATTGATAAAGTTGGCTCAGATTTTAGAGGTGACCCAACCTCTGCACTTCTTGAGGTTTTAGATCCAGAACAGAACGATACGTTTAGTGATAACTATCTAGAACTTGAATATGACTTGTCTAAAGTTCTATTTATTGCCACTGCAAACTCGTTAGATACTATTCCTGCACCACTTCGTGATCGCATGGAAATTATCAATATCAGTGGTTACACTCTTGAAGAAAAAACTCAAATTGCTAAGAAGTATTTGATTCCTAAACAAATCAAAGAAAACGGCCTTAAAGACGATCAAATAACATTTTCTGATACCTCAATTGAAAAAATTATAGACGAATTTACTCGTGAGTCTGGTGTTAGAAATTTAGACAGAGAAATTGGTAGTGTTTGTCGTGGTGTTGCTGCTAAAGTTGCAGGTGGTGAGCTTAACTCATTCTCAGTTGAGAAAGACGATGTTGAAGACTTCCTAGGCAAGCAAAAATATCATAGCGATGTTGCAGAACGCACTACTGTTCCCGGTGTGGCAACAGGCCTAGCATGGACACCTTTTGGTGGAGACATCCTTTTCATTGAAGCAAGTGTTTCAAAAGGCTCTGGTAAATTAAACATTACGGGCCAACTTGGCGATGTGATGAAAGAATCTGCTATGTTAGCAATCTCTTATTTGAAAGCTCATTCTGAAGAAGCGGGCATTCCAGAAGACGCTTTTAAATATTGGGACCTTCACATTCATGTTCCAGCTGGAGCTGTTCCAAAGGATGGACCCTCTGCTGGTGTTTCTCTTATGACAGCCATTGCTTCTATCTTTACTCAGCGTAAAGTTAAAGGTTCTATTGCGCTTACCGGAGAGATTACGCTAAGAGGTTTAGTTCTTCCAGTAGGTGGAATTAAGGAAAAAGTTCTAGCTGCAAAAAGAGCGGGGATAAAACATGTTCTGCTTCCTAAAAAGAATGAGAAAGATGTTTCTGAAATAGAGAAGGACGTTATTGGAAGCCTTAAAGTGGACTACCTAGAACGCATGGATTCTTTATTGGAAATTATCTTAGAAAAAGACGCAATTAATGACCCTGTAGAATTTTTTAAAGTAAGCGACCAGCATAAATCAACTATAGCTGGTAAAAGTAACCAAGCTCAAGAGCCTGTTACGAGCCACTAATTCTTTATAATTCTGGATATTTAAAAGCCTGTTCGTGTAAATCATGAACAGGCTTTTTTTATCGTTTTAATCGCAAGGTTTCTTATTTTAGCTGCATGATACAAGCAAGAGTAATTCAGTCTACTGGGAGTTGGTACATCGTAGATACGGGCAGTGAACTCGTTCATTGTCGGCTACCTGGTCGATTTAGACTAAATGATAAAAAGCTTACAAATCCTGTTGCCGTAGGTGATTTGGTTGATATCAATAGAAATAAAGACGGAACTGGTGGTATTGAGAAAATTCATGACCGTGTAAATTATATAACTCGCCAGGCTACACATGGGAAAAGAGGCGAGCATATTCTTGTATCAAATTTAGATTATGCCTTTGTTGTTCAATCAATTCAAAAGCCAAAACTAAAGGAAGGCTTTGTTGATCGCTTCCTCGTTACTTGTGAAGCTTATGATGTTAAACCAGCTATCATTATCAACAAAATGGATTTAGCCTCAGAATCTGATATCGATTTTCTGAGTAACTTATTAGCTGTTTATGAGAAGCTAGAGTATCCTGTATTTTTAACAAGTATAGAGGATCTAGATTCTTTAGATGAACTCAAAGAAACTCTATCTGGCAATACCTCCGCTTTTATTGGTCCTTCTGGGGTAGGTAAAACTAGTCTATTAAATACCATTGACCCTGAATATAATCTTAAAGTGGGTGCCGTTTCAGAGTCATCCAACAAAGGAAAGCATACCACTACTTTTGCACAGCTCATTCCTCTTAACAGTGGTGGCTATTTAGTAGATACCCCAGGTATTAGAGAATTCGGCCTTGTAAATATAGAACCTTGGGAACTCTCATTATTTTTTCCTGAAATGCTTGAACCAAGGCAACGTTGCCGATTCAACACTTGTACTCACATCCACGAGCCAGGATGTGGAGTAATTAAAGCTTATGAAGAAGGTATAATTGACGTAAACCGTTATAATTCCTACATAAACATGCTCGAATCTATTGAGGCAAAAAGTTTTTAATACCTCAAAAAGGGTATACAAAATATTCAAATTAATACTAATATTAGTCAACAAATAAAAAAAGGAGACATAATGATAAAATGCTACAAAACGGCTATAAAGCCTTTTCTTGCTAGTTTGATTTTAGGGGTTGTGCTGATTACACCTGCACAAGCTCAATTCGGAGACATCGGTACTTTTCTAAAAGCAGGTGCTGATGATGCTGCAATACTTACTAGAGAATATCTTAAGCCATACCCAACAGGTTTTGGAACAGGCCTAAATGCTGGGTTTACTGAAACTGCAGCACCAAAAAAACTACTCGGTTTTAGTTTACAGATTCGCCCTTCTCTTGCAGTAGTACCATCAAGTGATAAAACTTTTGATATTTCTTCATTAGGTTTAAGCAAAATTAGAGTAGCTGCCGGCGAAAGTCCAATTAGCCCAACTATTGCTGGTAGCAGTGATAACGGTCCTTTACTTGAAATCATGGAAGGGAACAATAAAATTGGTGAATTTACGATGCCAGGTGGTACAGGATTCGCATTTGTTCCTGCTCCTATTGTTCAAGTTGGTGTTGGTCTAATCAAGAAAACAGACCTTACTTTAAGATACCTTCCTGAAGTTGGTCTAGGTGATTACGGTGATATTTCTATCATTGGTGGCGCTGTTAAGCACAGTTTAACACAATATGTACCAGGTGGAAAACTTTTGCCCGTTGATGTTTCTATCATGCTCGGTTTTAATAAAATAGATTTGAACGCTAATCTTGATTTACAACCAACTGGTACTCGTGACCCTAACGACCCTTCATTGACTCAAAACCCAACACCAAACTTTGATGGTCAGAAAACCACTACAACTACTAATACTTTTGTAGCTAATATCTTAGTTGGTAAAAGCCTTCCTTTTATTTCAGGCTATGCTGGGTTAGGGTTTCAAAAAGCTTCATTCGAACTAAAAATGAACGGCGACTTCCCTATAAGTTCTTTCAACCCACTTACACCTGGTGAAGATTATGCGGTATTAACAGATCCATTTTCTTTAACTATTGATAGTGAAAGTAGTGTTCATGCACTTGCAGGTTTTAGAATTAGATTAGGCCTTCTAGCAATTTATGGAGAGGCAACAATGGCTAATTACTTTACTGCAAACGCAGGTATTGGTATTAGCTTCAGATAATATTTCTGACTAACATTCTTTAAATAAAAAAGGCGCTCAATTGAGCGCCTTTTTTTATACTGTTAATTCGAGATTTGCTAGTGTTGGATGTTCAACTTTCTCATCCGTTTCTATTACCCCATCTCTTAGGCGTACAATGCGCCGAGAATGCTCTGCAATCTCATTCTCATGAGTTACTAAGATGATAGTGTTTCCTTGACGATATAGCTCTTCAAAAAGCATCATTATCTCTTCACCTGTTTTAGAATCTAAGTTGCCAGTAGGCTCATCGGCCAATAGAATAGAAGGGCGATTAACAAGTGCACGAGCAATGGCCACACGTTGACGTTGACCACCAGACAATTCATTTGGCTTGTGATCTAACCGAGTACCTAACCCAACTTTGGTAAGTACATCGGTTGCTCTTTCTTTTCTTTCTTGGGATTTTATACCGGCATAAATTAAAGGAAGTTCTACATTAGCTAAACAAGATGTTCTAGGTAATAGATTGAACGTTTGAAATACAAAACCAATTTCTCTATTTCTAACTTCAGCAAGCTCTGCATCATCCATTTCACTCACTCGGTTATTGTTTAAGATATATTCGCCCGCTGAGGGAGTATCTAAACAACCAATCATATTCATTAAAGTAGACTTACCAGAACCAGAAGGTCCCATTATTGCAATATATTCGTTTTCAAGGATGTTGAAACTAACCCCATTTAATGCTTTTACCACGGTCTCTCCCATCTGATAAAAACGAGTAAGATTCGATATCTCTATTATTGGTCTCGCTGACATAATGCCCTTAATTTTTAATTGACGCTATTTCGGTTTTGGTATTTTGAGTATCTATAGCATCACCATCTGCTAATGTTCTAGAAAGAATTCTATAGCTACCAATTACAATTTCATCACCAGCTTCTACACCAGCCAAAATTTGAATATGTGTGTTGTCACTAATTCCAGTTTCAACTTCCGTTCTAACAGCTTTCCCACTTTTAACGATAAACACAACTTTACGTAAATCTTCTTTTTTTACCACAAGGTTGTCGTTCACCTGTTTTGTACTATCCGAAGAAGTTGAGCTTCTCTTTTTCTTGTCTTTTGAAAAATCACGTACCGTTACAGCTTGAATTGGAATGGAAACCACATTAACTACAGACTCCGTTTCAATATCCACAGTTGCTGACATACCTGGCTTAAAATTTGGTACAAAGTTTTTATCTGGATTTTCAGCCGCTTCGCTTTTAACTAGCTTATCCCCATGCATGCTCAAGTTATGAGGAGTAACAATTCTAACTTTAACCTGATAGTTCGTTACCTGCTCGCTTGAACCCGAACCAGTTATTCTAGCTGAGTTAGCAATTTCAGTAACAATCCCATTAAATCTTCTTTCAGGATACGCATCTACTTCAATACGAGCAGTATCCAAAGATGTGATATTAACAATATCATTCTCATTTACTTCTACAAGCACTTCCATTTTATCTAGTAAAGAAACTCGCATCATATCGGTTCCAGCCATTTGTGAGTTACCTAAAACACGCTCGCCTAATTCAACAGTGAGACCTGTTATAGTTCCATCTTGAGGAGCTCTGATAACTGTTTGTTGAAGTTCCTCTTTAGCTTTTCTTAATTGTGCATCAGCACTTTGAATTTGATACTTAGAAGCTTGTAAGCTTGCTTTTTGTGATTCGAAATTGGCTTTCGTTTGAATAAAGTCTAATTCTGAAATTACATTCTTTTCGTACAATTCAATATTCTTATTATGAACTGCTTCAGCCTGAATTAAAGTAGCACGTGTCTGCTCCATACGAGCTTTTTGCGTTAATAAAGCTGCATTTAGCTCATCAATACGAGCTTGGTAAATGTCTGGTTTTATTCGAACGAGTAAGTCGCCTTTGCGAACAAAATTTCCCTCTTTAACAGCTAATTCAATAATCTCTCCAGAAACATCTGGACGAATAACAACTTCAATTTCTGGTTGAATTTTCCCAGAAGACGAAACAATCTGGGTAATGGTTTTAAGTTTTGCAGTTTCAGTATCAACTTTAACTTCTGAAGCGTTATTTCCAATCACTCCACTATATCTAAGTCCTAGTCCTACTAATGCAATTGCTGCAATTACACCTACAAACCAAAGTATAATTTTTCCAGTTGATGTTTTTTTATTCGCCATAATGTTCTTTTGTTTCTAGATAGATTTAATTAAAACTAACGTCTGTTTTATTGAGCTTACCCAAATAATAGTCTAATAGTTTTTCTTGAAATATTAGGTTGTACATAGCACTCGTTTTTGAAGACTGTGCATTGAAAAATTGTGTTTGTGATTGGCTTAACTCAATTAGAGTACTAGCACCCACATTGTATCTTTCTTGTTGTGTCTCAAATGCTTTCTCTGCCGCTACTAAAGACTTACCAGCAGCAGTTAGCTGAGATGCATAAGATGAATAATCATTGAAAGCTTGTGTTACCTCTTGGATAATTTGAAGAGTAGAGTTTTCAAGCCCTAATTCAGCATTTTTCAAACTAACTTTAGCTGACTGAATCTGAGTCATTCTGTTCCAGTTACTAAAAATTGGAAGGCTTAAAGAAAGTCCAATTGACTTATTTACACGTTGGTCAAAAAACTGATCATTAAATGTAGCATCTCCCCCTGTAAGAGGATCTCTTGCTTGGTCACTATAACTTGAAGACAAAGTCGCACTTCCACTTATTGTAGGTAGTAGACTTCCCTTAGCGATGTCAAGTGAATATTTTAAAGACTGAATATTAAACTCGGTGCTTTTTAAATCAGATCTAGATATCAGTGCTTCGTCAATTAAGTCTCTAATATTATAACCTGCCATCGCAGAAGCTTGAGCAGAAGCTGGATCAAAATTCGGTACTATAAATTCATATTCTCCTAATGGGTCAATTTGCAGTGATCTAACTAGCTGAAGCTTTGAAAGCTTTAATGAATTCTCTCTTTGAGTTACAGTGAACTCATTGTTTGCTACTGTGGCTTCTTGGTTGTATAGGTCGACACTTGGTCTAGATCCAACTTCAACCTGCGCTTTAGTTTGCTCTAATACTTTTTGAGAAGTCTCTAGATTATCAATTGCATCTTCTAGCAATTGGGTATTTAGTAGAACCTGAAGGTATCGGGTTGCAGCTTCAAAGATTACATTCTCTTTAATTCTGTTAAGACTTTCTTCACTGGAAAGCCTACTAGCCTTACTAGATCTGAGAGTTAAAATATTACTGAATCCATTAAAAATAGGAATATTAGCACTTATTCGTCCACTAGCACTCGAAGATGTAACATCGGTAAAAGCGAGTTGTTCTTGAACAAATTGTTGCCCTGTTTGTGCTGAATAACCAATACTAGAGCTAATACTAGGTAAGAAATCTGCCATTTCGCTAGTAATTCTATATTCGGCTAAGTCTAAATTATTCTTAGCAGTCTTTAACTGGTAATTATTCTTTAGAGCAAGTTCAATGGCGTCTTGTAGAGTAATTGTTTTCTTTGCTTCTTGAGCAAAAACAATACTCGTGCTTATTACGGCCACAAGTACCGTCATTAATAATGATTTTTTCATCTTTTGGATTCTTTTATGTTGATGGTTAGCTTCCACGTTAGACGACAAATTTAGTTGCAAATTTGTTGTAGTATATCTGACTTTATAAACCTTTTACAGAAATTTTACGTGATCAACTAGTCTTGAGGTTTTCTCTCGTTAGTAATCTTATTCTCTACATAGTCTGTAATGAGCGATATTCCTTTTTTCGTAATCATTCTTTTAAGTTCAGATCCTAAAAGTGTACCTACGCTATCTTGTCCACTAAATCTTCTTTTCCGAGTATGGCCAAGCATGTAACCTAATACTAAAGATATACCTAGAGCAGGAAGCGGATACTTTCGAATAGTTGATTTTGGGTCTAAATTTTGAACAACGCCTTCCTTAACAGACTCAATGGAATCATCGAGGTCAGTTTGAAGACGAGTTATTTCATTCTCTAATTCTTGCTTTTTTCTCTCTAACTTTGAAATATTCTGATTTGCCAATTTAGCTCACCTCTTCTTTTTTTGTAGTTGGTAAGAATTTCGGAGATTCTACCTCAGTATTCTGGTCTTCTAAACCTGCTAATATTTCTTCCATAAATTGAGCTTGTACTTTCTGAGCAATTCCCTTTGGTTTAAAAATCAATAAGAGTATGCCAAAAAATAGCGTTATAGCTCCAATAAGAAAGAACCCATAGGCATTACTTTCTAGTAGTTCTCCTAAATAAAAACCTAAACCTAATAGGGTAAAAAGAAGGCCTATCATTACAATTGATATCACAAAAAGTTGTTGTACCGTTTGCCCTAAAATCTGGGTTGCTTTCTCGCTACCATTAAGGACTAATAACTCCATTCGAGCTTCGATATAACTCTTTAAATCTTTAGTTACATTTTTTATGCCTTGCCCTAATAAATCCATTTTAATCCTCTGAGCTGAGTATTTTCCCAACCAAAAAGCCAATAGATAGGCCTATTAGAACACTTTTTATTGGATGCATTCTAATTGTAGATTCAGCTTTGTTCTTAATTTCTTCTGCTTTTACCTGAAGGTTCTCATCAGCTAGCAACTGCTTGCCTCGACCAATAGCGGTATCAAGTTTCTCATTAAGAGTTTTAATTAATTCATCGTTCATTATAATGCCCTTTTATTAACTATTTACCTATCTAAAATAAGCAATTAGTTATTCATAACGTAGGCTTTCGATAGGATCTAATTTTGAGGCTTTATATGCTGGGTAAACACCGAAAATGAGGCCGATAAATGTCATTCCAAAAAAGCTTAAAATAACCGACCAAATGGGTACTACTACATCCGATTCAAGAAAGTAGGCTGCTATATTCCCTACCCCTATCCCAGAGATTAAGCCAATCAAACCACCAATTTGGCAGATAAAGATAGTTTCCATTAAAAACTGATTTACAATGGCTTTTCTTGTTGCACCTACCGCTTTTCGAATTCCAATCTCACGTGTACGTTCAGTAACCGAAACTAGCATAATATTCATCACCCCAATGCCGGCACCAAGTAATGTAATTCCACCTACCATAAATCCCGCGATGTATAAGATTCCAGTAAACTGATCGAAAGTACCCGACAAAGAGTCGTTAGTGATTACTTCAAAATTATTATCATCTACAGGAGAAACCCCACGTATAACACGCATTATCCCAGTAACCTCGTCCAAAGTCTCTTCAATTTTTGAAATAGAAGGAGCTCTCAATTGAATGCCAATTCCTCGATTCCCTCCATATACATTAATACCCGTTGTGTAAGGTATTACAACTAAATTATCGAAAGACTGCCCAAATATCTGCCCCTTTTTCTCTAATATCCCAATTACTAAATATGGTCGACCATCGATTCTAACCGTCTTATCTAGAGGATACTCACTATCAAATAATTCCGTTTGTACATCCTTACCAATTATTACAACAGCTCGTCTATATTGTAAATCCTCATTATTAAAATTTCTACCATCTTCGATTACATAAGCATTGTTAGCGAAATACTCACCATTACCACCCCTAACCATTACATCAGGGTCTGTTTCTTTAGCATTATATTTAATCCTCGTAAAGCTAAATGAAGTAACGGGGCTCATGCCCTCACCAATTTCCATTCTTTCCTCTAAGTCTTCAGCATCATCAAAGGTAAGGTTCTTTCTATTTCTTACATTTGCATCTCTAGGACCAAGATTAACAGCAGGATTTTTTTGAACCGTGATAACATCACTTCCAAGTATGCTCATTGTTTCTGTAAAATAATTATCTAAAACTGCTACTGCAGTGGTAGATACAATAACTGAGAACACACCAATCACCAGCGCAAGAAGTGTTAAGGCAGATCTTACTTTATTCGCTTTTAGTGATTCAGAAGCTTGGCGGAAAGTTTCAGAAATATGCATTAGTCAAACCTCAATGATTCAATAGGATCGGATTTTGCGGCTCTATAAGCTGGTATAAAACCAAAAAGTGCCCCAATAAAAGTACAGAGAGAAAAAGCGAATAGAACAACGCTGAAATTCATCGTGGCCGTGAACACTTGGTCAATCATTACTGTTATAATTCCAGCTAGTGCCACGCCAACAATACCACCAATCAAACAAATTACGATGGCTTCAATTAAGAATTGGCTTAAAATCTCCCACGATTGAGCACCTACGGCTTTTCGAATTCCAATTTCTTTTGTACGCTCTCTAACCGACACAAACATAATATTCATAATTCCAATACCCCCAATCAATAATGATAATCCAACTAGAACAAACCCACCCATGTAGAGTCCATTTTTAAAATTAGAAAGTTGCTCTTCAAAAGCTTGTGGCTTGTTTAGAGCAAAATCATTCTCTTCTGTTGCATCTAACTGCCTAACACGTCGCATTAAGCCTTCAAGTTCGTATTCACCATCTATAGCAGCAGCTTCACTCGGGAATTTAACACCAATCTGAATACCGTAGCGTAATCCATAAATTATTCCATACGATTTGATAGGTATAATCGCTCTGTTATCAGAGTCTCCAATCCCCAAAAAACTACCTTGTTTCTCAATAACACCAATTACAGTAAATTTCTTACCCGCTATCCGCAACTGTTTTCCAAGGGCTGATTGATTTTCAAAAAGAGCTTCTTCAAGCGATTTTCCAATAATAACTACATTACTAGCGCTTCTCGCTTCTTCCTCAGTGTACATTCTTCCGCTTTCGATATTAAGGCCTTGAATAGCTAAAAAGTTTGCTGTTGCACCATTTACCTGAACTCCTTCTGCAATCTGATCAACATACCGAATAGTTGCCCTTCTACCCGCTGAGGCAGTAACATCGCTTGCTAACGTCATTCGTTCACTTAAAAAAGAAACGTAATCCATCTTCATTTCTTTACGGTTGGCTATTTCCCACCATTCTTGATCACCACCACCCCAAGGCCATTTTTCAACGTATACAACATTTTTACCGAGCATTGCCATACTTTGGTCAAAAGTCTCATCCATTCCTGTGGTAACAGCGTCTACCACAGTAACCATGGTAATACCAATAATAATACAAAGCGCTGTTAGAAAAGATCTCAATTTATTTATACTAAGAGCTTTAAGAGCAACCTTTGCACCCTCGTACAGACTGTTAAATAATCTCATGCGTAATTTTTTTTAGTGTAACCTGTTTCCGTACGGCAGATATATTTCTTAGTTTCATTTAATTCTAAAAAAGGGCTACAAAAGAATTACTCTCATAAATTAATTAGCCCTACCAAAGTTATTATTTATAACTATCAAATAATTGCAAAATGATTGTAGATTTTCTTTTTCTTGGAGCACACCCCGACGATATCGAATTGAATTGTGGAGGAACAGTAGCCGCAGTAATTGCTAGCGGAAAAAAAGCTGGTATTATTGATCTAACTCAAGGTGAAATGGGAACTCGAGGCTCTGTTGAAATTAGAAAGCAAGAAGCTGAAAATGCTTCTAACATATTGGGTGTTTCGTACCGTGCGAATTTAGGAATGAAAGATTCTATTGTTGCCAACCACAGAGAGAATCAATTAAAGGTTATTGAGCAGGTTAGAAAGTGTAAACCTGAAATTTGTATTACAGGTGCACCACACGATCGTCACCCAGACCACGGAAAATCTACCCAGTTAATTTTGGATGCTCTTTTTTATTCTGGTTTGAAAAAGATTGTGACTTTAGACGAAAACGGTGAGCCTCAAGAGCCTTGGCGTCCAAAGCATATTCTACATTACATGCAAGACCGACCGTTTGAACCCGATTTTGTTTATGACATTTCCGAACATTGGGAAACAAAGAAAGAAGCCATTCTAGCATTTTCTACGCAATTTAATGTCTCAAATCCGGGTGATGAACCTGAAACTTACATTTCCTCTAATAATTACTTTAAGCAATTAGAAGCTCGTGCTCGTTACTTTGGGCATTTAGCAGGCTTCGAGTTTGGAGAGCCTTTTAAATATTACAATGGCCCCACTCCTCTCAAGAGTTTTGATTTTTTGTTGGATAGTTCGCCAGTTCGGTAAAGAAGTATTAACAAAATACTTTTCCACTCCTAAATAAAAAACCTCCACCATTATGGTAATTGGTAACATTGGAGGTTCAAAATGCCGTTCTATTAGGTTTTATTTTATCAACGTCATCTTCCGAACAATTCCCTGATTACCAACTCGAAGTTTGTACAAGTACATGCCGTTTGCTAATGTAGAAGCATCGAAACGAATGGTTTGTTTACCCGCTGAAAGATTTCCATTTACAAGCGTTGCTACTTCTCTACCTAAAACATCATATACTTTCAACGAAACAGTTGAGGGAAAAGGTAACTCGAACTGGATATTAGTTGAAGGATTGAACGGGTTGGGATAGTTCTGGTGTAGCTTATTTTGAGTTGGTACCTCAGTTTGATATTCATTTGAAACAAGGGAGGATAACAGCTCCACTGAATTTCCATTTTCGTAGCTAAATAAGGAGCTGTTAGTGGTATAATATTCCTTAAAGTGCTCCACCGTAAAACCTGTAATATTCTCATTTGGTTTCAACAAAACTTCAAAAGTCTCCCCATAATCTTCAGATACTAAAACAGAGTCTGAATTCCAAATATATAACTTACCATGTTGAGTTGGGTGTGTTGATATATTAGGATAAATACTACTTGGGAAAACATGTATCAACTCCCAAAACTCGCTCTTCCCCTGATACTTATTTACATACAAACCATATCCTGGAGTGCTCAATACATCAATTATATAGACTGTATTTGAATCACTATCAAAAAAAATGTAGCCAGGAAGCAACGTGTCACTAATAAATTCTAAATTTTCACCTTTGTCAAGGCTTCTCAAAAAGGGGTTTCCATCACGGGAGCCAAAATATTTTCTACCAAACAGCAATGAATCATTGTATGGACTCACAGAAATTAGAGAAAAGCCTAACTTGGAACTGTCGGGGAATTCAGGAGGATATACAGTATTCGATTTCGGAAATCTTCGTCCGCCATTTAAACCAATAACAGTTTCTCCATACATTTCGACGTAAACTCGGCCACTGTCGGTTCCTTCCACATTCAGTTTATTGATGCCTGACCATATTCCACCAATTGATTTACTGCCGTCATTTCTTGACGCGAATTGAAAACATTCTTCAGTGCAGTAAGTGGTGGCTGTGAGATAATTAGTCGGATCGTTTTCTAAAAACTTATAATCGTTGGTATATACATAGGGATCTCCAAATATTCTACCAGAATAGTTTTTTATAAAAACTGAGTCTTTCCCGTTTTTTGTATTATAATGGTAAATGTTTCTACTTTGCTTTCCTGTTTCATCCACGAAGCTCAATCGATAAAATAGATGCACCGTGCTCGAGCTGTCTGTAAGGCTTTTTAGCTCGTGTATTTTTTTAGGAGTTTGAGCAACCGCCAAGACAGGTAGTATAGATACCAATAAAAGTAGTTGGGTTAATTTTTGCATAATCGACTTTTTATTGTTGCTTACTTATTTTTCCTCTCTGAGTGTTGTCACCACACGTAGATTGAAACTTCTGTTTTATATTACATAAATTATTTTTATTTGCAAACTATTACATGGACAATTAACTATTTATAAACGTTATAGATATCAATCAAATTTGTACCGTTTTTGTGGCATTTTACACGTAATATTAATATCCAACATGCGAAATAGTCTGCTATTGGTAAAGGGGTGAAGGCAAGTATCTCACCCTTGTCATATACAGTAATAAATGCGGCTATTATTAAATTTCCTATTCATACACCAATCAATCCAAACTCAACATCTCTTCAGAAAAGCACTCTCCAATTTCAGTAAGTAGAAAATCACATATTGGTTTATTGCCAGCAACAATACGTTGACCAAAAAGCCAGTTTTGCTCGCCTTTCCAATCAAAAATTATTCCGCCTGCTTCTTTTATGATTAGAGTTGCAGCGGCGACATCCCAAGGACTTAACCCATATTCATAGAATCCTTCAATGCGTCCACAGGCTACATTACATAAATCCCAAGCAGCCGAACCAGGACGTCTTACTCCATGCGTTTTATCCATCATCACTTTAAAAAGCTTTAGGTAATTC
>TARA_R110002050_G_scaffold97132_1_pt1 | contig 18863 bp, 20 predicted proteins | sample TARA_R110002050 | Tara Oceans TARA_R110002050 (sample SAMEA4396988) | marine metagenome | biome: Polar Biome; feature: [DCM] deep chlorophyll maximum layer (ENVO:01000326); material: water (ENVO:00002006), including particulate matter (ENVO:01000060) such as... | depth 25 m
TTGTCCTGAAATATTTAAATCACCTGCCAATGCTAAAGCATCTAGAATCGTAATTCGTTCGTTAGGGATGTTGTAACTCCCAGGTCTTTGCACGTCTCCCATCACCGAAATTTTATAATTCGCTATTCTAATGTTTACATTAGGCTCTTTAATATAGTCTGGTGACAATTTACTTTTTAACAAATCAATGGTTTCATCTCTGGTCAACCCACCAATTTTTATTTTCCCTAAAACAGGGAATTCAATTTCACCTTTCGTATCTACCAAATAGGTTTGTTGCTGGGCAACACCAATTGCAGAATTAGAGGTCGTAGAGTAGGTTACTGCTGCTAAATTAAAAGGTCTTACAGCTTCTATATCCAACGCTGTAATCGTAATTTGCAATACATCATCGGGTTTGATGATGGTTTTATAACTATTAGAAACTTCATTTTGATTTATTTCATCATTTTGAAAATAAATAATGTCTTTTTTTGAAACACAAGAGGCAAATAGTATAATTGCTACCACAAATAATAACGTTTTAATTCTTTTATGCATACTTTATTTTTTTTTTGCGAAAATAACATTTTTAATTGAGTGAACCTTCATTATGATCTAATTTTTCGAAAATTGAATTGTTAGAAATAAATTCTGGGACCATCTTTTTTAAAAGACCCACAATTTCTATGTTGGTAAGTTTGCTTTTTGTGGTTAATAGTTCTTGGATTGCCTCTAAAATTAGTGTTTCCTCTATTTTTTGAGTTTTAGCAATCATTATTTTTTCATGATAGGTGTTTACGGTGTTCTCTCCATCTGCCAAAAGCTCTTCATATAATTTTTCTCCTGGTCGTAAGCCAGTGATTTCAATATCAATATCTTCAGGGTACTTTAAACCCGATAAGGAAATCATTCTTTTTGCTAAATCATATATCTTCACAGATTTCCCCATATCAAAGATGTAAATTTCCCCACCTTTGCCCATCGTTCCTGCCTCTAACACCAATCTGCAAGCTTCGGGTATGGTCATAAAATAACGCGTAATATCTTTATGCGTCACAGTCAAGGGCCCTCCTTTTTTTATTTGTTTTTTAAATAGCGGAATTACAGATCCATTAGACCCCAACACATTCCCAAAACGAGTGGTGGTAAATTTTGTCTTTTTCTGTTTTTTACTCAAACAGCTAATATACATTTCTGCCACTCTTTTGGTCGCGCCCATGACATTGGTTGGATTCACTGCTTTGTCTGTAGACACCATGACAAAACGTTCTACCTTATATTCCACCGCTAAGTCCGCAATTTTTTTAGTCCCTAAAATATTTACTTTGACAGCTTCATAAGGGCTATCTTCCATTAAAGGAACATGTTTATACGCAGCTGCATGGAACACTTTATGAGGTTTGTATTGCTCAAAAATAGTACGCATCCTTTTTTTGTCTCTTACATCTGAAACAATGGCTGTAAAATTTTGGATTCCTTTTTGATACAATTCTTGTTGTAAATTATACAAATCAGATTCTGCCTGATCGATTAAGACCAAAAGCTTCACGTTATAAGAGGCGATTTGTCTCGAAATTTCGCTACCAATAGAACCTGCTGCACCCGTGACCAACACAACCTTATTGTCCACTTCTTTTTTTACAATGGGATTGTCGATTAAAATTTGTTGTCGATTGAGTAAATCATCAATATTTACTTGTTTTATTTGATTGGCTTGTAAATCTCCATCAATCCAAGTCACTAAGGGGGGTACTATTTTTATCTCTACGTCTAAAGACAATAATTTGTCTGTAATTTCTAACAAACGAGAAGGTCGTATTTTTTGAGTAGAAATAATCACTTCACTCAAATCATACTTCTTGACAAAATCTTCATCAATCTTCCCAAAATCATAAATTCTGATGCGATCAATTTTTTTATTTATTTTATTAGGGTCATCATCCGCGAAACCTAAAATTTCATAGTTGTATTTTTTATCTCTATTTAAAGCGCCATAGGTGATAATCCCTGCTTCTCCTGCACCAAAAATCAATACATTTCTTATGGTATTTAATTCGGTGGAGATCACATCATAAAATGCCTTAAACACATATCTGCTAATAATGAGGATAAAAACAGCCACAAAATAATGAATGATAATAATGGAAATGGGAATGGTAAATGTACTGACTTTAAAGAGCTGATTCACAATAACAATAAAAGTGATTAATCCTGTATATATAGTAATCCCCAAAAAGACATTAAAAGCATCTTTGGTGCCTGTATGCCTTACAATCCCTTTATAAGAGCCTACCATTAAAAAGCTAATGAAAGCTACAATGATTATAATCGGAACCTGCAGTAGTAATTGATCCGTGTTAAAATTGAACGTAATATTAAAGCGAATGATATACGATAATAAAAAAGAAAAACACACCAGCAAAACGTCAATCCCTAAAACCAACCATCTAGAGGCATATTTATCTAATGTTTTTAAAAAAAAACTTCTTAACATGCTAATTTTATTTGTGCTAATTTACAATAAATTCTTTATTGCTTTGGATATTCTTTTTCTATCACTATCCGTTAGGTTAGAACCTGAAGGTAAACAGAGTCCATTTTCAAATAAATTTTCTGCAACTTTTGCACCAAAATAGGTACAATCCTTAAAAACAGGCTGTAAATGCATAGGTTTCCATAATGGCCTAGATTCAATATTTTCTTTTTCTAAATGTAATCGCAAATCTTCTCTTGAAAAACCGGTTATTGCTGCATCAATTACAATACAGCTTAACCAATGATTTGAAAAGAAATCGTTTGTAGGTTCTCTAAAAACAGTGACTCCTTTTATCTCTTTAAAGATTTCTTGGTAAAATTGGTTATTGTTTCTTCTGTAAGCAATATGTTTGTCTAGCACCTCCATTTGTCCTCGACCAATCCCAGCAACAATATTGCTCATCCTATAATTATAGCCTATTTCTGAATGTTGGTAATGGGGTGCATTATCTCTAGCTTGTGTAGCTAAGAAAATAGCCTTTTGTTTTGATGCTTCCGTTTTACAAACTAAAGCACCTCCACCAGAAGTGGTAATAATTTTATTTCCATTAAAAGATAAAATACCAAAATCGCCAAAGGTACCACATTTCTGTCCTTTGTAGGTTGCCCCTAAAGCCTCTGCTGCATCTTCAATTATGGTGATCTCATATTGCTGCGCAATTGCTGAAATGGCATCCATTTTAGCAGGCATTCCATATAAATGAACCACAATTATAGCCTTCGGTTTTTTGCCTTGCTCAATACCATGTTTAATAGCAGCTTCTAAATGAAGTGGACACATATTCCAAGTATCTTTTTCACTATCAATAAAGACTGGTTTTGCCTTCTGATACACAATAGGATTAGCTGATGCAGAAAACGTCATCGACTGGCAAAGAACCTCATCATCTTGTTGCACATTTGCTAAAATCAGTGCTACATGCAGTGCAGCTGTTCCTGATGATAAACAAGCTACTTTTGATTTTTCACCTATGTAGTTTTCTAAGTCTTGTTCAAAACCATTTACGTTGGGTCCTAAAGGGGCTACCCAATTCGTATCGAACGCTTCTTGTACATATTTTTGTTCATTGCCTCCCATATGTGGAGAGGATAACCATATTTTGCTATTCATTTTCTTTTTCTTTATAATTTATAATTCGTGCTGGATTTCCTACAACGGTTGCATAATCAGGCACGTCTTTTATAACAACTGCTCCTGCACCTACAATTGCCCATTTGCCAATTTTAATATTTGGAATTATTATTGCCCCTGCTCCAATATGAGTCCCTAAACCAATCCTTACATTTCCTGCAAGTGTTGCGTTGGGTGAAATGTGTACAAAATCGGCAATATTACAATCATGCTCTATTACTGCTGCTGTATTGATGATAACGTGCTTCCCTATTTTAGCATCTGCATTAATTATAGCGCCTGCCAAAATTACTGTTCCTTCTAATACACATACTGTTGGCGCCAGTATTGCCTTTTTATGGACTAGAGTCGCGTATGAAACCCCTAGCTTTATACTTACTTTTTTCCTAATTTGATTATCTCCAACACTGATTAAGAATTGATTACACAAACAATCCGCTTTTTTATCTAAAGAAAAAACTGGGGTTTCTCCATTAAAATCGATTTTAAGATTGTCATCAAAGAATGCTAAAACAACTTTATTTTGACTTAAAGCTACATCTTTTACCACTTTACCATGGCCACTTGCTCCAAAAAGACAAATTTCATCCATTACATACTTACTTTTTTAATATTATCCTCTCAACCATAAAGCTTTCAGCTCTTTTTACCCCTACAGTTGCTCCCCTATATTTTGCTAATGCTTCAAAAGTTTCTGTAGATCTTGTATGTGGAAATTTTTTTATTTGCGATTTAAAAAACTGCATCGCTACTAACTTTTGTTCAAAGAAGTCAGTAACATCGTTAAATACATTTGGAATAAAAGCTTTTTCTTGATAGGGAGCCCATTCTGTTTCTGAAAGCGTTTCATAACAATATATCTCCTCAATACAGTAATCATCTTGCGGTCTTGCAGCCACTAAAGCTGCTCTGTAAACTGCTTTATGATCTTGATGTAAATCACCTGGATGTGGTAAATACAAAATATTAGCCCTCACTTTTTTGATTATTTTTGATAATTCAATTGAAATTTTATATTCCGGAAAAGCATTTAAAGCAGGAGCAGGAAAGTCTAAAAAAAATGTTTCTTTAACTCCTAAATATTTATGAGCTTTTAAAGCCTCACTTCGAACCTTTTTTATAACTCCTTCATTAAATAATTCGGGAGCACCAACATTAGCATTTGTAGCAATAACAATATACACTTGATTACCTTCACCAATAGCTTTAGCAATGGTTCCACCACAACCTATAATTTCATCATCTGCATGTGGTGCTACTACTAAAATTTTATTTTTCATTCTTTAATCTTTTTTTTATGTTGTAAATTTCATCCTCAATATTATAACCGAGTTTATCACCAACCCTTATAACATCTTCAGATTCAATTTGTATTTCTTTTATCCAAATTAACCCACTACCACATTGAATTAAATCTCCTTTTTTTATATCTGTTAATAAGACACGACCAACAACTCCTTTAATATTTATGTTCTTTTCTATTTCAGATTTCCAAATAATTACTTTGTTATCCTTGAAATATGTATATGCGCCGGGGTGTGGTTCAGAACTTGCTTTAATAAGTCTATTCAAATAATCTGCATCATTATTCCAATTAATCCATCCGTCATCTGGTCCTCTTTTTCCATACCAACTTGCTAAAGAATGGTCTTGTGGTTCAGGACTCCAAATTCCTTTTTTAAGTTCTGGTAACCAATTATCAAGTGCTTTATTTATGTGATCACCTATTTTTTCTTCTACGGAAGTTGAATCATCATTTTCCTCAACTTTAAATAGTGACTGCGCGAATATTGGTCCATCATCAGCACCTTCTCCCATTAAAAAAAAACTAGCAGATCCTATTTTCTTTTCAAGTGTAATCCATGCTAAAGGAGCTCTTCCTCTACCTTCAGGTAGCTTGGTTGGATGAAACCCTATACAACCTAATTTAGGCATTTGCAACCAGACATCCTTTAGCAGTTGAGAAAATCCTACGGCAAAGATAATGTCTGGCTTTTTTGCTACTGCCCAATCTACACATTCTTTATTGTTAATTCGTTTAAAACCTAGATAATCTAGATTATATGTGTTAGAAATAGATTTTAAATCTGCCCAACCAGAAACGCGCGCTGTATTTGCTGGCTCATGTCCTAAAACACCAACAATATTAAAGTTGTGTGCGACCAATTTTTCTATAGTAATCGCTGTTGTTTTTACGGCTCCAATAACTAGTATATTATACATTTGGTTTTTTTAAAAATTCTTTTTCCCCTTTAAAAAGAATTGAAAATGTTTTTACAAAAATTTTCATGTCTAATAAAAAACTTATATTATCTACGTAATACCTATCGTATTTCCAACGTTCTTCCCAAGTAAGATAAATATTCCCATTAGTTTGAGCCATTCCTGTTAATCCAGGTCTAATTTCTAGCCTTTTTCTTGCATCCTCATTAAACTTTTCTAACAATGCAGGCATACAAGGTCTCGGACCTATAAATGACATATCACCTTTCAGCACATTGATGATTTGGGGTAATTCATCTATTTTAAATCTACGTAATAGAACACCAACTTTAGTAACCTCTGAATTTCCCTCTAAAATTTCTTGAGTTGTTTTCCTGGGTTTATCAGTCATTGTTCTAATTTTAAATACATCAAATAATTGACCATTTCTACCCAACCGCTGCTGAAAAAAGAAAAATTTTCCTTTAGAATCTAGTTTAACAAAAATATAAATTAAAATAAAAAAAGGAATCAAAACCAGACAGCTGAAAGTCGATAAAAGTAAATCAAATAATCTTTTAAAAAAATTCCTATACATTACTTTTCTTATTTTAAGTGATATTCATCTTCTATAGTTTGAACAAATATTTTGCATAAAATATTTTTATCGTAAACTTCCTCTGCAAGTTTTCTAGAAATTAGCCCCATTTCAGTCATAATTTCAGTATTATTTTTTAAAAACAAAATTTTATCAACTAAGTCATTAGGCATATTTGGATTTACATAAAAGCCGCATTTATTTTTCTCAACTAATTCCCTTGTCCACCCATTTGAATTAACAATGATTGGTTTACCTGCTGATAATGAATCGAACAATTTATTCGGTGAATTTGTATATAAAATAGGTAAATCTAGGAAGCTAACAATAGAAATATCGCAAAAATTAACGATTTCTGAAGTTTCATCCATTGCAAATTTACCTAAAAAATGAACATTTTTTAGATTATAATTATCACAAATAAGTTTAAGGCTATTTTCTGTTGCTCCGCCACCAATGAAAATAAATTCGATATCATGAAAGTTTTCTAATAATTTTGCACTTTCAAGAATGGTATGAGCTCCATTTGCTAAACCTAATGAGCCAAAGTGTATAATTTTAAAACTATTTCTTTTTAGTTTTAATGATTTTAAAAAATCTATGTTCCTTACTCTAGGAAAAAACTTATCAATTTTAGCCATATTAGGGATAATTGAAACTTTATCCTTTTTAACAAATTTTAAAACACCTTTTTCCATTCCTGGAGATAAAGCAATAATATGTATGGCATTTTTATAAATTGTTTTTTCAAGCCATACAGTAAGTTTAATTAGAATCGAATTTGTAATTGCTCCCATTTGAATTGGTACTTCTGGCCATAAGTCCCTCACTTCAAAAACATAAGGTATTTTTTTTATTTTTTTTAAGATTAAAGCAGGTACTCCAATTGTTAAAGGAGTAGAGGTAGCAAAAACTAAATCAATATTATTTTGTTTAAAAGCTAGAAATGTAGCTTTAATCATAAAACTCACAAATGCTTTTAATCTCATTATAAAAGACATTTTTTGACTGTAGGCCTCCTTTATGTAAATAACATTTATACCGTCTATATTGACTGAATGAACCTTATCATTGAACTTTGTAGACGTTGTTAACATAGTAACTGAATGTCCATTTTTAATTAACTCTTGCGCCAACCAATATGATCTTGTGCCCCCGGGCTCTTTTGGTGTTAAAAAGTATTGATGAATGTATAGAATATTCATTTTAAATGATTTTTTATAATAATAACTACTAATTTAAAATAAATTGAAAACATTACAAAAACTGAAAACACGAGATTATTATGATTCCTAACGAGCACCCATTTGTATTTTATGCAAAAGGATGATTTAATATCTGTTAACAACCTTACTAATTGATTAATTCTTGCTTTTTCAACAATACCAGTCTGTTCTAAATTAACTACACATGTAAAATCTCTTAATAAATAAGATTTAAAACCTTTCGTTTTCAATTTTAAACCTAAATCTGTATCACCACCATAATGCGGTAACTTTGGATCAATACCTTTTACACTATTGAGCAACAAACCTGATAATATTAAAAATCTACCAGTTAAAGTATCAACTTCTTTAACTTCAGCTTTAAAACCTCTAGGGTAATCTTGTAAAAAAGGAAACCAGAATCTAATTTCACCACAACTTTTAATATAGTTAGAATTGTTATCTTTTACTTGAACATGAAACGCCGCTTTCTTAAAATTATAATCTCTTTTTAAAATATCTGTAAAATTAAAATCTATGACAATATCATTGTTAGCAAAAATAACTAAATCATCATTATTTAAATTATAATTATCTCTTAAATGTTTTACCCCTAAATTTACACTGCCTCCCCAATAATTTGTTCCATTCCCATATATAATATCAATAAATTTAAATGTATTAAATTTATTATGCAATTTTTTCGGATTGTCGTCAACTAAAATTACTCTCTCATAATTATTTTTATTACCTAATGACTTTAAAAATAATTCTGTTAACTCCGGATTACTAAATACTGGAACTATAATATATACTTTCATAAATTTAATGTTAAATACTCAATTTAGAGTTTGAAGTATAATTTTTTAGAGGAATAAAAAGATAAAGAAAAAATATTTTCCAAATTATTACACCTTGAGCACTATTTAATAAACTTGCAAACAAAAAAGCTAGCATCACACATACTCCTTCAAAGCTTAATTTTCTGAATTTTTCAATAACATTTCTAATAATAAAATAAGCTAAAACAAAAGCAAAAACACCAAAAGAAATAAAAATAAAATGAATAAAATTAAAAATCCTAAACTCTTTTTCTTTATTTGTAATGGCCTCCCAAGTGTTTGTGCCGTATCCCAAAACAAAAGCATTATCTTTAAACATTATCATAAAACTATTATATAAAGTTTGAATTCTAGCTTGACCAAATTCTCCATTATCAAAATTAGATTTATATAAGACAGTTTCAATTTTTTGAAAAGATGTTAAAAGTGACAAATCAATATTAGTACTTATATAACTATATGAAATTAAACCTAGTACGGTAAACGTTATTGATAGTTTGAAAAAAGTTTTTTTATTAAATTTAAACAAAATTAACATTAATGTTAGAATTAGCACTATAAAAGAAGTCCCTGAATCAGTCTTAAAAAACATATAACCCAAAGGAAGAATATAAAAATATTTTTTTTTAAAAATCGAAAGTATGATTAATACTGTTAAAAAAGGAGAAAGAGCTGACGGCTCACTGAATAAGCCAGCGAATCTATTTGCATGATAATCTTTAAGACTAAAAAAATTATCATTTAGAACAAACATAATAAAAGGCAGTAAAGATAATATTGTAAAATTAATAAATATTTTAAAAAAAATCTTTTGATCAAAGAATAATCTAGCATAAAGATAGGTTAAAGAAACATAATATACATATCTTATGGTTTTAAAAATATATTGAAATTGAATGTCGTAATCAATTACAATTAAAGCAATAATAGTATGAAGTGCTAAAATTATATTTACAAAAAGTAAGATTAATTTTTCATTTTTTTTTAGCGAACTAATATACCTTAACGACATAAAAGTTGCAATTATAATTTCTATAATAACAGTATATTCACCAAGTAAAAAGTTTGGAAATGGAAAACGAAGTCTATAAAGAAAAACCGGCAATAAAAAAATTATTGTTGCTACTTTTTTCTCTAAATTTGATATATTATTTAATTGCATTAATAAAAAGATTTTTCCTCTTTTAACTTTAGGAATTTCTGAACATTTCTATACTTAATTACCTTGGCGGGATTTCCTCCTACAATTGCAAAATCAGGAACATCTTTAGTAACAACTGAACCTGCGCCTACAATAGCACCTTCTCCAATAGAAACACCTGGAACTAAAGTAACATTTGAACCTAGCCATACAAAATCTTTTATAATCACAGGTTTATTAATTGATGTTTGATCATAAGGTATTTTTGTTTCTGAATTGTAATTATGATTAGACGAAAATATAGTTAAACCACTACCAGTGTGAAAATAACGACCTATTGTAACACCTCCAGAACACTCTATAAATGAATTTGATTTTAAATGACTTGTACTATCTATTTTAAAATTCAAAGGACGTCCTTTGATTCTAATAAACCCAGGGACTTGAGAAAAATAATTTATTTTCAGATTTAATTTTTTTTCTATATTCCTTAAATGTGTTTTATTAGATAGTACAATAATTAAATCTATAATTTTTTCAAATTTAATTAGTGCAAAGAAATCAATTATATGCCTCATTTCTAGTAATTTTTAAAGATGACAATAAAGTAAATATAAATAATGAAAAATATGCTAAAACTACACCATATGCTGGTGCAAAAAAACCATATTTATCTAAAGTTAAGAATGTAAATATAAGACCTAATATTGAAGACATATATATTATTAATGTTTTTAAATAATTTTTCTTCTTGTAAGTCAATAATGTATCCCAAACCCTATATAACCCTTCTAAAACAAATGAAAGCGATATTAGGATTACCACTAAGCTGTACTTTTCATATTTTACACCATAAATATCTATAAAAAAATATTTCGTAAATAAAATTGTAGTAAAAAACACCAAAGCTCCAATAGTTAAGAAAATTAGAAAGAATTTAATCTGAGGCATAAGTATTTTATTATTCTTATAACTTGAATATAAAATGGGATACATTGCATTTGTAATTGCATTATTAAAGGTTCTTATAATAATACCAATCTGAAAAGCTAATGAATAACCTCCCAAAACCTCGGCACCAAAATATTCTTCTACAATGATTTTATCAAACTGATTTAACATCCAAGCACCGCCAAGTCCAATCATAAATGGTAAACCATATTTAAAAAACTCTAAAAACACCTTTTTATCAATATTAAAATCAATTAGTGAAAAATATTTAGAATACCTAAAATAAATAGAAATTAACTCTGCTAATAATATTGCAATAAAGTAAGAATACCAAGATTCAAAAAAAAGTAGTAAAAAAAAACCAAAAATAAGTGTTAAGATTCCAGTCCTTAACTTCTCAATAAAATATTTTTTTTTATTATTTTTTGCTATTAAAATTTTATCACTTAACGTTACATAAGATCTAACGATAGTAAAAAAGAAAATTATAAAGAAAAAATAGTAGCTCTTATCATAATATAACGTTGCTATAACACAACATAAAACAACTAAGATCTTACTTATTATTGTGTAAGTATTTAAAGTATTAAAAAAAGTAATAAATTTTTTTGATGAGTAATTTATAACATTAATTCCCACAAGTTCTAAAGTTCCAAAATTTGAAAGGGGTACCGTTAAATAAGTTAGCGCCATAATTAAACCAATTAAGCCAAATTCCGATACTTTTAACTCTCTAGCAAAATAAGAAATAAACACAAAATTAAGGGCCCCGTTAATTAACGAAACCATACCATATGTCCCAATTGTTTTTGACAATTCGAAATTTCTGATAAAAAAATTATACATTTTACTGTACATCTAAAAAACTATATAGTTGTTCTACTGATTTAGGGTAATTAATTTCATTATTCACATCTATTGTTTTTAAATACTTAGAATCCCGTTCGAATTCAATTAATTTATTTTTTTTACTTAATAAGTTTAAGATTGAGATTTTCATTTTACAATTATTATTAAATAAAGCTGCACTACTAATACTTATAACCGCAATAAACTCATTAACATCTAAAAGCTCTAAAGGAAAATTATTTTTTTGATCGAAAAGCTCAAATTTATTTAAAAAGTTAATTGATAGAGGTAAATTTGGATGTTTCTTTATATATATATTATATTTAAGTTCAATGTTTTTTATCAAGCTATTTAAAACATCAATGTTTTCATCTGTATCTAAATAAGTTTTACCCGCATCAATAAATAGTACAGAGTTTTGTTTTATATTGCATTTAATTAGATCAATATCATCCAAATTGAAATTGAATTTGGTTTCATGAATATAATTACATTTTGAATTTGGAAGGTAAACCACTTCTCTATTGTTTATGAATTTAAAAGAATCAAAATATTCACCAGTTAGGTAATAATAATAAATACTTCTTAAAAGCATTCCTAACCTAAAATTTTTAATATTTGATTTTGGTAAATTTTTATAATGATCTAAAAGAGTTATGTTTCTTATAATAGAATCATTATTTAATTTAATTATTATAGATAGTGAAATCCAATCAAATGCAGGTGAAAAAAAAAAGACATATTTGTAATTATTTTTTTTAATTTTTTCTAGCCCACTTCCATATATATTTTTAAAATTTAAAAATTCTAAAAAAGTTTTTGGATATTGAATAAAGAATATATTTTCCTGATTACCAATCTTTATTAATGTTTTATATACAGAAGGAAGAGTAACAAAAACTAAATAGTCTTCATATTTATTTTTAATTTTTAAGAAATATTTGATATCACCATTTGATTGACAAAATATCAATACTTTTTCTGAAGTCTTATTAATTTTGTTGTTAAGCATTAATTAATAAATTTAAAATTTCTTGAACTCTAGTGTATATTTCTAAATGTCCTTGTTGATTTGGATGGTAACCATCTTCATAAATTTCTTTCGAAGATTCTTTAATCAATGGTTTTGTTATATAAATAAAATCATTTTTTTCAGCAAGTTGTATTAAAAAATTATTGTAAAGCTCGGCATTTTCTGAAATAAATCTATTTTTTTTAATAACTCTCTCATCAGGAATTGATATAGCTATAAATATAATTTTAGTATTAAGTTTATTTGCTCTTAAAATATATCTATTTATATTACTTTTAAATTTATTTAGTGATACCAAAGTATTGTTTCGTTTTCTTTTTTTTACTTTTTTCAATAAACCTATATAACCATTTTTAAGTTTTACAGGAATAATTTTGATTATAATTTTATCCAAAAGACTTAACAACCTAGGGGCACAATCTACTATTCCTAATTGTAAAATAACTACATCTGGTTTAAAAAACTCTAAACAATCTGCTCCATTCGGGTAACCATCTATCCCGTTTACACCCCCACCCATTTTAACAAGAACTTCTGTTGTTAAAGATCTTTTAAAAAAAGAGAAGAAATCTTTATCCTGAAATTTTTTCTTCAAAAGAAAAAACCAAGTATCCTCATACTTATTTAAATGTCCTGGTAATGCTAATGAATCACCAATACATAATATTTTTTTCATCTTAACATGTTTTTTATAACTCTACAAGGGTTTCCTACTGCGACAGAATAGTCTGGTAAATTTTTAGTAACAATACTTCCAGCACCGACAACTGCATTTTTACCAATTGTTACGCCTGGTAAAATTATGGAATTTGCTCCAATCCAAGCTCCTTCTTTTACTATTATTGGTTTACTGTCATGATGTCCTTGCTCAAAAATTGGTTTATCAATACTATCAAATCTATGATTTACAACATAAAAATGTATTCCAGAGCCTAATAAAACATTATCTTCAATTACTATTTCAGCACCTCCAGTTCTGGAATCAGCAAAAAACATTGTTGCTGGTCTAATAACTACATTTTTTCCTAAAGAAATTTTAGAACATGCAAATGCATAAGCTCCTGGTCTAAATTCCGCCCCCTCACCAAAATACTTAAATTTTTTTTCACAAAGCTTCCTTCCAGCCTTTTTAAAGTATAACTTATAATGTGTACCTGCTATATCTGGCCCAATACGATCAGTATTTGTCCAGAACTTCCACCTCGAAAATAATTCAAAAATTACCATATTGAAAACCCTCCTTTAAGTACTAAATTATGCCCTGCAAAACAAGATGAAGCCTGAGACGCTAAAACCCATAACGCTACTTTTATTTGATCTGGATTAGCATTAAACCCCTTAGGTATGATTGTAGCCCAGCCGGTTGCTATTTTTACAAATTCGTGTTTTTGAAACATTAACTTCACTTCATCAACATTACCATCTTCCCTTCTAACATAATTATTATTATTTTTTTTAAGAGAAGATAATGATTCAGTCATTATAAGTATTTTCTTTAATTCTAGCATAGGTAAAAGTTTAAAAAGTCATATTTAAAATACACTACAATTTTAATAGTTGTTATTAACACTAAAAATCAATTTAGATAGATTTGATCTATTAAAACCTTGAAATATTTTAAAATTATTTATTTATAAAAAAATAATTTTTTCTTGTGTTACTAATATGTTCTTTAAGGGAGGGTAGTCTGCCTTTTTCTTCCGCAATAAAAGCCTCAACCTGTTTATATAAACCTGGTTTAAATTTCTCATCTACAGAGCTATCTATTTCATGTTCAGTAATTTGAACACTACCCTTTTGTTGAACATGAAGGTTCTCCATAGGCTTTAAATAGATTCTTCTATTCTCTGTTAATAATTCTATACCCCATCTACCAGCACTTTCCCAATTTGAAATATAAGAAAAAAGCACACCTTTTTCTGTCTCGCCAGCACCTACAAAATTAGTTTTTTTATGCCAATTTAATTTTCCTTGTTTTGAAAAGGCTTTCCAATCTGTAGGGTTCCCCGCTAAATAAAAAGCTAAATCTACAACATGTGTTGAATTTGCAAAAAACCAATTTTCTTTAACACCTTCTGCTTTTGACAGAGGTTCTATTTTATGTGCCCACTCTGTAAATTCAAAATGCATAGATTGTAAACCCCCATCTTCTGCAATTAATCTTTCAGCTTCCATTACTGAAGCATAAAACCTTCTATTATAAGCTATGTAAACAGATTCATAATAAGGTTTTAAAACATCTTCATTACCTAATAACTCTTCAATACTTATAGCTGCTGGCTTTTCAATCAGTATTTTTTTTACTCCAGATTTTAATAATTGTAGCATTACAGTCATCAAGGTTTCAGTACCTGTTGCAATTATAGCCATTGTATTTTCACTTACCGAATTTTCAGAAAGATAGTTTTCTATACCTCCAGTAATTGGAGATATCCCTGTTTTTTCTTTAAAAACATTTGCTGATTTAGCCCCTCTTCCTATAACTATAAAATCTTTTGCAATAGATTGTAAAACTTTTGAATAATCTACAGCCATTGCACCTGTTCCTATTAATAATATTTTATTCATATATTATGTTATTGGGCATATATTAGTTTCTATACCAGTAATTTCTATAAATTTTTTTATTGATGAATCTATAAAAGGAATATGTGATGCACATGCCTCTTCATAAGTTGGTAAACTACAACTTCTTAATTCAAATATATCGTTTGCTATTTTTGTTGTTAGTGTACTTTGATACTCTGTTACAAAACTTGTAATTACTTCATTAAAATTATTACTTTTAGATAAATGAATAATTTTTTGAGCTCTACCTTCTTGTATAATCCAACGTTGAGAGCCTGTAGAGATATAAATACTTATATCACTTTGTTCAGAATTGAAAGAAGTAATTATAAAACTGCTATTATTTTCCAACTTCCCTTTTATAGAGCCGGAAAACTCAATATTATTCTCTCTTTTACTTTCTTGTATATTTTTATCTACCCATTCTAAATCAAGTTCTTTAATATTTTCTCCTGTTAAAAAACAACACAAGTCAATAAAATGTAACCCATTGCAAGCTAAACCCCAATTACCACCAACAATTTGAAAAACAACTTTTTCTTTAGCTTCTATTATGCTTTTTCTAATTTCCTGATAATGTGGTGCCATCCGTCTAGGATGATTAACCCAAGTTGGTGTTTGTGTTTTCTTTAATAAAACATCAATTTTATGATACGATTCTAGGTCTTGAAAAAGTATTTTTTCTAACACCAAATTATTAACTTTAAATCCTTCTAATAACTGTATTACAACTTTTCTACGAACGTTAGCTCCTGTTGCTACAATTACCAAGTCAAGTTCTTTTGGCAATAAACTCCAATCAGATATGTAGCTTATGTTATGAGAATGATTAATTTCAATTGCTCTATTTTTTGCTATATCTAATGATTTACTCGATAAATCAAGAACATAAATAGATTCTTTGTTCTTTAATTTAAGTAAACCTTGTAAATGCCTACTACCTAACTCACCTGCTCCTATTATAACTATTTTTTTCATATTATTTTTTATAAACTAAAACCGTCATCTACTACTATATTTTGACCGTTAACATATTGAGATAAATCTGAAAGCAAATATAACAAAGTACCAGCGATATCTTTTGCATCCAACATACCTCTATTTAAACAAAAAGATTTATACCCTTTTAAAAATGTTTCTGGCTGACCATCTTTTAATCCTCCAAGTGATATTGAGTTAACCTTTATTTTTTTTCCTTGAAAATATTTTGCCATATATTTGGTTAAATGTATTAGTCCAGATTTTATAGCCACATATTCAACAGGAGTAGTCATTGATGTATCTTTATATATTTCAAATCTTGGCGCTACTACACCATATATAGAAGACATATTTACAATATTCCCAAAACCTTGTTTATAAAAATATTTAGCAAATAATTGAGATGATAAAAAATACCCTCCCAAATTCATTCCTAAATTTTCACAAAAATCTTCATAGTTCACATCAAAAAAATGTTTCCCATAATTTTTATTTCTAGGATATGCACTATTTACAATAGCGTCTATTTTAGAGAATTTTATATGCAGCTTATCTATTAAAATATTAATAGATTCTTTAGATGTAATATTTACTTCTTCCACATAAACCCTCTCACTATCTATCTCTTCTTTAACCTCTTTCGCTAAAGCAACGTTATATTCTGCAATAATAGCAATACCACCATTATTAATAATCATTTTGCAAAATTCTCTTCCTAATAAACCAGCACCACCAGTTACTACTATTACTTTATCTTTTAAAAGCATAATTCTAAAATTTTATATCCTTCAGTAATTGCGTTAAATACATTTTTTTTTTCGATTGCATTTTCTATAAAAAACCTCATTTGAGTTTCGTACAAATCAACTATATTTTGTTGTTCAAAATAAATTTGTTTATTGTTAAAATATATTTTATTTTCTATTAAATTTAGAAAATAAGTTCCATTATCTGTTAATACTTCAAAAGTTCTTTTTGTATCTTTTCGATAATAATTTAGTACAATATTAGCATTAAATCTTTCATAAGTCCATAAATAATTAGCATAATCGTATGCTGATATATTTAAACTAGATACATTAGTAAATGTTTTTTTTGTTGAAATTGGAGTACCAAAAATCCAATATAAATAATCTAATTCATGTATTAGGTCTATATGCACACCTCCTCCTTGCTCTTTATTTGCACTATATACTTCTTTATAATTAACTTCAGGTCTCCAATTTGGTAGATATGATCCACAATAAACATTTACCTCTTCTACACGTTTTTCTTTCAATATCTTTTTCATTTCTATAATACCTTTATGAAATCTTAGATTACAGGCAACATAGGATGAGTTGTTTTTATTTATTAAATTTACTAATTGAAATTCTTTCTCACCTTTCTTACTGAAAAGTGGTTTTTCTATAAAAAGAGGTGTTTTTAGTTTATAAATTAATTTTAATGTATCAAAATGAACATTCGTGGGATTTGAAACTATAATAAAATCCGGCGATAACTTTTCTATTTCTTTTAAAGAATAGACGTGTTTAATATTATCTTCTTCGTTAATAATTGAACGTCTTAATGCAAAAATCTCTGTTTTAGGATCAATTTTTCTTAAAGCTAAAATATGCTTTTGGGCTATTGAGCCTAAACCAATTATTACGACCTTAATCATTTGATTATAAAGTCTAATTTGTTGTTTTCTAACAAATATTCCATAAAATTAAAATCTATTGGATGATCAATATCAAAGCAAATGTGCTTCATTTCAAAAATTAAGGAATTTTCAGTAATTACCCTTTTCTTATTTAGCTCAAAAAATGAGTTTCTATAAATATAAAAAGAAGCATTCATTTCATATACTTTCGGTGCTTTTTGACGACTTAAAAATTCACCATTTTTACACAGACTATAAAAACCTCGTTTATTCTCTTCAACCATATTAAAATATGGGTTTTTGTTAGCCAAATTAACAGAAAAAATATTAGATGCGTCTTTATTCTTTTGTAATTTATCGAAAGCTAATAGGATATCCTCGGAAGTTCTCAATGGAGAAGTTACATCTAAATCTAAAACATAATCATAAACTTTTTCATTCTTGCTAGACATAAAGTTTTTTACATCAATGATTACATCTAATTTACCTGATTCATCAGTTGCTAAATATTCTGGACGCTCATAATCTAAATTTATTTTTAAATTCTCATAAACTGAAACTATCCTTTTTATCTTATCAGAGTCTGAGGATAGGACTACATCACTATTTTCAAAAACTTTCTCTTTCTTTAATTCTTTAATTAAATCAAGAGAATAATAAATTAAAGGCTTACCTTTTATGTTTTTAATATTTTTGTTTGGAACTCCTTTTGAACCGCCCCTTGCACAAACTGTAATTAGTATATTCATTTTTACTAAAACTTTATTTTTTTAATATCTACTTGTGCCTGTATAAAATCTTCATGTTTGCCTACGTCTAACCAATAGCCTGCTAATGGATAAGAAATAACTTTTTTGTTTTTTTCTATTAAAATTTCCATTAAATCGGTTGCATTAAAAAATTTATCTTTTGGTATATAATCTAGTAGCTCTTTCTTTATTAAGTATATTCCTCCATTAGAGAAATAAGTATATGTTGGTTTCTCCTTAAAGCTTTTTATATTACCATTTTCATTTTCTAATACAGCATAAGGTATATTTACCTGGTAAGGTATAGAAACTACAGAAAAATCAGCTTCTTTATCAATAAAGTCTAAGTAGAAATGTTCGTAATCTAAATTTGTTAATATATCAGAATTTGTCAATAAAATATAGTCATGCTCAAAATTTTTAATTTTTGATACAGCTCCTATTGTTCCT
>TARA_R110002050_G_scaffold53118_3_pt1 | contig 18860 bp, 7 predicted proteins | sample TARA_R110002050 | Tara Oceans TARA_R110002050 (sample SAMEA4396988) | marine metagenome | biome: Polar Biome; feature: [DCM] deep chlorophyll maximum layer (ENVO:01000326); material: water (ENVO:00002006), including particulate matter (ENVO:01000060) such as... | depth 25 m
GAGTCTTCATCAAAATACCCAGGCATGACATTGCCTTTAAAAAAGTACTGTTGTTTTCCTTTCCCAACACCTTCATGTTGCGCTTTTAAAGCATAAAAGAATTTTGTACTTGCTCCTGGTTTATAATAATTATTTACAAAATTAACTTCATTAGCGCCTCCATCGGTTGTTCTTTTCCCCCAATTGTAAACCACATTATTTCTAATATCTAATCTTCCTGAGTAATATCCATCACCATTTAAACCGCCTCCAAGACTCCAGTTTCTTCCGTAGTTATGTGATAATAAATTATGATGAAAACTACCAATATCCCCTCCAATGGTTGCCGCATAACCGTGCATTGTTCCTTTTCCATATTTATCATGACCAGCAAGATTTAAAGCTTCTGAAATTAAAGTACGTTGCAATGTAATATGATGCGCACTACGTGAACTAAAAGATTCATCAATAGTCCAACTAATAGAACAATGGTCTATAATACTATAATTTGCTCCTGTAAGTCCCATACCATCAAAGGTGGTACCAGCTCCAATTCTAACTCTTAAAAATCTAACTATCCCATCATCTCCCGTTAAACCAACTGGAGCTCTAGTTACAGTTATTCCTTCTCCTGGAGCTGTTTGTCCTGCTACTGTTATATAAGGTTGATTTACTACTAATCTAGATTTTAATTCTATATTTCCAGATACATTAAAAACGATGGTTCTTGGACCTATTTTTTGATTTACAGCATCTCTTAAACTACCAGGCCCATCATCATTTAAATTGGTTACTTCTATGACTTTTCCACCACGACCACCAATTGCAAAACGCCCGTAGCCTTCAGCGCCCTTAAAAGCTAATTGTGCTGGTTTGAATGACCAAACCTCTCCTTGGGTTAGGTTACCATTGCTATCCTCTTCATCAACTCGCCAATAATAAGTGCTCATACTATATAAATTATCAACCAAAAATTTATTCTCAGTTAACTCGCCTTTAAATTCAGGTGAACTTTTTTCTGCTTTTAAAACAGCTTCTTCATTCATGCCAAAATATAACTCATGAGAGATATTGCCTTTAGGTGATTCCCATTCTAATAAAAGTTCATCTTCAAAAACAACATGTTCATCTTCAGATTCTGGATAAGGAGTACGTGCTTGTTCTTTTATATTTGGACTATCTATTTCAAGACCATTTATAATCATTTGTCCTAAAAGTAAGTCTGTATCTGGTTCTATTTCAAAACGAATAACAATATCTTTCCCTGCTTCCGCATTTAAAGTTAAATATGTTGTAGCCATCTCTATTTTTGAAAAGGCTCTATTAGTTGGCGTTATAGTCTCAGACAATTCATTATTAATATAAATTTTAATGGGAGAAAAGTCTTTATCTTTAATAACATCAAACGTATTATGATACGTTAATAATGAGTGCTTTCCTGTCTTTAAACCACTTATTGTAAGTTTTAACGATTTGTTTGTAAACAATCCATCACTTCCTAACCTATTATAATAAGGTGCTTGAATTCCTGATTTAAACCATTTTGAAGTAAAATCTCCAGAGAGTTTTAAAGTAACTCCGTTAATTGTTTGCTCATCTTCTGTTTGCTCTTTTATAACCCATGTCTCATAATTATAATCATGTACTTCTTTTAATTTTCTTCCTGAGAAATCAAAATCCACTTTTACCGTTTGCTTTTCTGTTTTACTATTGCTTTGACATTGCACGTTTAATAGTACTGCTGTAGAAAGCAATAAACATGCTACTGTGTATTTTATAAGTCTCATTTATTTTAAATTTATTTTTTCAGTTAATGTATAATTTATTATATTTTGAATATCCTTTCTTCTTTCCTCTGGAGTTACTTTGATAATTTCAACTCTTCCGTTTTCAAGCTTTGCTTCAATAGTTGTGTTTTGGGTAGCATGCAACTTAAAATGTACATTCCAGTTTTTTGGCCATGCGGGAAACAATAATATTTTTCCGTTTGCTTCTTGCACTAACATGTCTTGCATCCCAATCATACCAGAGCCTCCCCAATTATGATCTGGAACCCAATCGAAACCAGGACCCCAAAAAGCAGGAAAACGTCTTTCTGAATTCGCCATTTTAAGTAATGTATATTTTGCAGCTTCTTTGGTTAAGCCTAAATGTGCAGCCATAATATTATCTTGTTTCCAACCTACATGGCTTCTAAATTTCAACAAATCTCCATCTAATTTGTATGTGTTTTGTGCTATTTCTAAATCTGGCAAACCCACACCATAAAGTCCCCAAGGATAAACAGGATATAACTGTGCCGCTTCTGTATTATTGATACGCTCCCAAGTTTTTGCAGGTGATAATACCGTTTGATGATTGATTTCTCTAAAATTTAATGGTGGTATTCGTGTTTGAAATGCTTTTAAATATTCAACCTCTTCTTTACTTAAATTTTCAGAAGATACTTTTAACAACTTTTCTGATATTACTTTTAAAGCTGAAATGGTACTATTGGCATTATTTGCCATTTTATAGGTTTCTACTGCAGACCCTGGATATAATATTAAATGCCCGTTAGCATCTAATGATTTTCTACCGCGCTGCTTTGCTAAATATTGATAATGTTCATCAAAAAAACGCAAACAACTCAATATAAAATTATTGTATTTCTCAACATTTATATTTGCGTATTCTTTCTGTTCTAACATCATTTTACAAAACTCGAAAACCGTGTCCCATTGGTATTCTAACCAAGCATTGTATTGCATACCTGCATCATAATCTTCTGGTCGTTTCCATTCATATTCGGCTGGATTTGGCAGTCCATAATTTTCTAACTGCTCTGTAAAAGCAGCACCTTCATGATTCCAATATACTTTACTTCGTAATTCTGTATTTTTCTGCAAGCTCAAATAATAATCTAATTGTGATGGCATCATATCAAAATCGCCACTTTTTAACATGGGAAAATAGACCAAACGCTGATTTTGTTGTGTCATCGTTCCGCCTCCCCAATTTCTAAAATCTGGTGTGAAATTTAAATCGGAATTGGTATAAACAGGGTCGTAAGTAAACAAGCCTCCGTTAAATTTTGTAGGGTACTTCCCGTAAGCATTACAGCCTAACATATAACGAAACAATTGATAGTTTTGACCAATTTGATAAACGGAATCGTTTTGCGTAGCATTATTTTTTTGAGTGTAAATAAAACTTCTATCCCAAAAGTTATTCCACCAAATTTGTGTGTCCTTCTCTAGTTTTTTTTCTTTTGATTTATTCAATGAAATAAAATCTTGCAAGCCTTCATTCCATAGATTAATATTTTCATCTTGATTGGTATGTAAATACAACCTTAATTGATGCTTTTTTGTTGGTTTAACACTCTCTAAACTAAAGCCTTTAAAATCGGTATCTTGGTAAACTCCTGTATAAGTTCCAGCAGCTTTCATATGAGTTCCTTTCATGACACCTCCAAAAATTAAGTGTTTTAAAGGATTCATCATTTCACCTTTTACCGATTTCATTTTTTGTTGCTTTACAGCCACATCAAAAACGGTATGCTCTCTATTTTTGTGATAAAATTTAACACCTCCATCAATAAAACTAATAGAATCTTGATATGTGATGATATCGCCTTGAGGAGCCCATTTATAAGAATTAGCATTATTTGCTTTCCCTTTAACTGTTCGGTTTGTATAGCGCCAACTCTCGTAAGAAGCTTTCATTTTTAAAGCCTGTTTACTTTTTACATCTACATGAATAACAGGATTAAAAACATCTACCCACAATTTTATTTCGGTATTGTTTTGAGAAACTTCAACATAACCATCTTTCAATTTTAATTCCTGATGAAAACCATTATTATCTTTAAACGGATTGGGTATCAACTCTATTTTTATTCGCCCTAATTTCAACAAGGTATTATGCTCGTCGAATGTACCGCTTTTAGAGAAATAGAAATATACATTGCCTTTTTCAACCCAAACATTCACTCCTATATCGCCACCACCCAAAGGCATAGATTCTGATGAGTTTTCACTTTGTGAAGTCCAAATTTGATTGTAATTTTCAAGCACAGGTATCTGCGCTTCAACAAAAAAGGATGCACTTAAAAATATAAAAACAAAAAACTGCTTCATTTTAAAAATTTAATCTTTATACCAGTTATCAGTTCTAAACGAAGACATTGGCAAACCTCCAACACTAAAAATTTCGGCGTTGGTATAATCTTTAAATAAATAACGAACGGCTACTGGTTTTTCTACACGAGGTGAAGACAACAAAACCGACTTACTTCTTAGTACCGCTTGCGCTGGGTAAAACACTTGATTTTCTCCTGCTATTTCAAAACCATTTACAGTATTCCCAAATGATGTAATTCCGTTAGGCACATTGTTAAAAGATACCGTTACTGTACTTCCTTTTATTTCCATAGCGTTAAATTCTGGACTCTCGTATTCAAAGCCTTCAATACTGTATGTTTTTGCTAAAGCCAAATATGCTAAACGGTTTCCTCCTTTTTCTTTATCGACAGGATGAATGTTATTTTTCTCGCCCACATCCATTAAAACAGCCATTCCTGAATTTGGAATTTCTTTTGAAGCTTTTAACTGCGCTTCTCTTAAATAGGCCGAATTATATTTTTCTAAATAATTATTTGGATGATATCTTGTATAATCAAACGGTGCTATTTGTGCAAAATAGAACGGAAACTCGCCTTGACTCCACAAACCTCTCCAACTACTTACCATCTTATTAAATAAATTTCTGTATTGAAATGGTCGATCTCTATTCGATTCCCCTTGGTACCAAATAGCGCCTTTAATACCGTAACCAATTACTGGCGATAACATACCATTAAACAAGGTTGTTGCTTCTCGGTTTGGAGCTTCTTTAAAATCTTCTTTCTTATCTGCAATAGTAATTTCTTTAAAATCCTTAAGCATTTCTTTGTTCATCCAAGCTTCAACATTAGAGCCTCCATAAGATACTTCAATCATTCCAATAGGCACATTTAACACCTCTTGAAGTAATGCCCCAAAATACCACGCCGTTGCACTAAAACTACCCGTAGTTTGTGGCGAAGCTACTTGCCAGCTGCCGTCAAAATCATCTTTAGTTTCTAAAACGGTTGCTCTTGGCACACTTATAAACCTAATTTGATTATTAGTTGAATGTACAATAGCCTCATTCCCACCTTTTACGGGTTGCCCTGTAAAACCCTTTAATGGCATTTCCATGTTTGATTGACCAGAACATAACCAAACTTCACCAATTAACACATTTCTTATGGTTTTTGTTTCTGTTCCCTGTTTTATGGTAATTTCGTATGTTCCTCCTGCTTTTGGAGTTGTTAACTTAGTTTTCCACTTTCCATATTTATCGACTTTAACATCATAAGTTTTAGAGTCCCAAGAAGTAAAAACTTGTAACATGTCGTTTTTATTTCCCCAACCCCAAATAGGTGCTTCCATATTTTGCTGAAGCATCATATTATCGGTAAATAAAGCTGGTAATTTTATTTCTGCCTGTATTTGCAAAGTACCCAACAAGCATAAAACGATTATAATTAAGTGTTTTTTCATTTTATTATTTTTTTTCTTTTATGATTTTAATATCTCCCAACAAACCTGCTTTCAATAATGCATTGCCTTCTAATCTAAAAGAAGCAGTCGTCCAAGTTAATCGCTCTGTTTCTGGTAAGGCTTGGTCTCCAATTAATCTGTTAGCCCAAGTATTTGTTACTTTTACTTCTAGTGCATTTGTTCCTTTTTTTAATGCTTCTGAAATATTTATTCTAAAAGGATACGTCCAAAGCACGCCAACATCTTTACCGTTTACTTTTACTTCTGCAATGTTGTTGATGTCTTCAAAGTTTAATAACAATTGACTACTAACATCTTCATTCCAAATGAATGTTTTTGTATAGGTTGCTGTACCTGAATAATATTTTATACTATCATTTTCAGATGTACTCCAATCGAAAAGTTTATTAATTTGCATTGGTTTTGAAGGCCCATGAAACGCTGTATCAAACTGAAGTGTCCAATCTTCATTTAACGTTTGAACGGTCTCATATTCCGACCAATTTTGTTTTCCATTTGAAACATTTTCATCTGTATCACCTTTAAATAAGATAAAACATGAAGCATTTGGTTCTAATTCTATTGAAATTATGGTTCTATCTTTTTCAACTTTCCAATTTGTTAATGCTATCGTTTTATTTGTAATTGGATTATATAATTCTGGTGTTTTTCCTGAAATTCTAAACGAGATTTCTAATTGCCTTTTTTCTTCTTTTTGGTTTGAAAGAAAGTAAATATCACTTTCAGCCGTTTTTCGATGTGTCCATGCAACGGTTCCAGATTCATTATTTTTTAAATTCGGAAATAGAACATCTTGTTGAATACCTATTTCTGAAAAATCAGGTTTTAAATAAGGGAGTTTTATCACGTTTCCACTCCAAATAGCATCAATAACTTGGTACCATTTTTGGTTTTCAGTATCAGAAAGCATCCCTAGACTATTAATGGGTTTTTCTCCAACAAATACTGTAGCTCCATCTTTAATTAATGCTAATATTTTTTCAGCTACAGCTAAAGAAACAGCATTATTAGGAGTCATTTTTGTGGTTCCTGGAAACAATATAGCGCCATACGCAATACCTGCGCCAAAACTTACTTTTCCATTTACAACCTTAGCTTTATTTAGCAACACATCACTATTAAAAGAATCGTATTTATATCCATTTAAAGCATTTACCCATTGTGATAAATCGGTCGTGTTTTTAGAATAGGTAACTTCCTTTGGCATTTTTGCCGTTGGTTGGCCTTCATTTTTTAATCGAATGATTTCTGAAGCTACGCGAGATTCACCAAAAACATTTGGAATTAATGGCACTAATCTATCTGGTAAAACGGATCGAGATGGAATCTCTTCTCCCGTAAAAACGGCTAAATCAATTACGGGTTTTCCTTTTTGAAGTTGAAATTGAATATTTTCACAATACTCAAAAAAAGCTTTTCCAGGCTCCCACCATGTTTGGTCTCGCTGAAAAAATGTACCAATACCATCCAAAGTCATACCTGGTTTTCTATCTACCCACGGATTATGAACAAATACATGATAAAAAAAACGGTTTATTCCTAAAGCATAATTTCTATCGGCCAAGGTTTTTAAATTTCCTGGGTGCTCATCCCAATCCATTCGTAGCTCAGTAAAAGCTTCAGCTTGAATAATATCTTTCCCATAAATATGTCCGCCAGAAATGGCATCTAACATATCGTTAGGTTTATCGTGTGTTGGACTTTTTAACCAAAATTCACCTCCAGGATAATCAACCGTTTTAAAATGTAATAAGGCATCGGAAACCATAGTAGGTGCTACATTTTCCGAACTAAATTTTACACCAGATTTTTTAGCTTCATCAGCTAAAGTACCAAAGAAATTATTGGTTATTAATTCTGAAATGGTTTTTCGAACATCATAAAGCACCTGTTCTGTTCTATCCACATTATCTATTGGAATTCCAGCCATAACAGGTAAAAAATCGACCAAATCGTAACCACGTCTATTCTTAAATTCCTCTTGAAAAACGGGCGACCAATTTTGGCTACCACATTCCCAACTATCAAGGTGCAGCGTTTCAACCACACGAGAAGCTAATTCTGGACCAGCTGTTCTTAACATTTCACCAAACCAATGGTCTAATTGAAAACGAATAGCTTCTGAATTAAACTTATCTACTTCTAAACCTTTTCCAGCGCCACCAGTAGCATTTTCATGACCTGTAGATGTATGTCCCATTCTTAAAATACGCCAATGTCCTTTTGGAGATTCCCAATTTAAAACGCCCGCAGTATCAACAAACTCCGAAATATTTATCATTTTAGAGGGATCAATACAATCTTCAGTTAAAATTTGAGCATTACTCGTTTTAGAACTTATACGCCAAACAGCACCCGATTTCCCTTGGTAATTATCAATTAAAGGTTCGTTAGATAGTATAATTTTTGTAACCTTTAAAGCCTGCTTCCATTTTGCTGCATCCAAATCTTCTGCTCCAGGCTCTGTTCCTTCTGGGTTGTAAACAAATCGAAAATATTTAGCTGTAGTTGGCACTATACTGTGCGTGTAATAAGCATCGGTATCTTGCCAACCGTGGCGCGGTGCTTCCAATCTACCTAAACTTTTAAAGTTTTCGCCATCATCGCTTACTTCTATACCTAATCGATGCGCTTGATAATTATTACCTTTTGTTTCTATTTGAATAGATTTACAGCTAAATGGTTTTTCAAATTCATATTGAATCCAACCTTTTTCGTATAATCTTAATTCTGTTTTTTCTATTGAATCATCTGTTAAAAAAGAGGCATCAAAACTGGGTAAGGTTGATGTTACTTTTGGATGAATATTTAAAGATGTTTTGTAATCTTCTTCTATTGGTAGCGCAAAAGTGGCAATATCCCTGTAATGATCTTCAAAATGTTTAGGTGTTGGTAATTTCAAGTTTTGAGTTTTATTGCTAGAAATTACAGTATCAGCCCAAACTACTTTTTGCATAGACATTTCTGGTGTTATCCAAGGCCCACCAGCAACAGCAAAACCGTCGGCTGCATGAAACGCTATTTTCAAATGCAACCTATCGGCTTCGGTTAATGCCCAATGCACCATATTCCAAAATTCCTTGCTCAATTGTAAAATTGGCGGATCGATTAATGGTTTTTCATCTGGTCCTTTAATGGTCATTAAATAAGCCCCTCTAATTCCTGCACTTTTCATGGCTTCTAAATCGGCTGTAATACCTTCTTTAGAATAGGCACTTTTCATCCAATACCAATACACCCAAGGTTTTGCGGAATCTTCGGTTGGCTCAAAATACGTTAAGGTTTTATCTTCTTTTTCATTACAAGAAAATAAAATCATTAAACAGAATAATACAAATATGTGTTTTATTTTCAGGGTCATCTAGTATTGAAATTTTTTGAGACTTTTTTCTAAACTCGCTTTCGCGGCATAAAACGGAACGATGTAAAAACTATACTCGTATTTTTTTGATGGAATTTGATATTTCTCCATAGGACCACCAACTGGCGACCAACTATCATTTCCGCCAACACCCATTTGTTTTAAATCGATATTGACTGTTAAATAGCCTAGATTTACCAAATCGTAAGTATGTTTTGCTTCATTTAAATTTTCTTGTGTATATGGCCATATGCTCATACTTAAAGGCTGCGCTCCCACAACTAGAAAACCTTCATTTTTATCTGAAGTTGTATTAGCCATCCATCTAACATCCGTTCTATTTCCATTTTCTTGTGGCATAACATAAGGTTCCGTAAAATCTTTTAGAGGCAAGCTATAACGTGCTATTGGGAAACCATGATTTCTATCTACATAGTTTTCTAACTCGCCTTTTCCATACCAAGAAATTTGTTTGAATTCATTTTTAATTCCCATTTGCATGCCTACTTTTGGAATGTTTGGCAACGCTTCAGAAGCTTTTAAATGATAATCTACTTTTATAAGACCATCAGATTTTATGGTATAAGCTACAGAAACACTTGCGCTGTCTTTAATCACTTCGTAGTTAGAAACGACTAGCACTTCATTTTCTAATTTTTCTGTTTTTATTGAAGTTAACTTTGGCTTATTTTCATACCAAGCTTTCAGCACTTTATGCGGTTTCCAACCTTTACGATCATTATCGGTTAACGGACGCGTAAAATTTGGCATTAATGGAGAAAAAACTTGTTCTTTCCCTTTAAAAACATAAGAACTTAAAGCGCCGTTTTCTTTACTAATTTCAATATTAAAATCTGCTCCTTTTACTGTAAATGCTTCATTCGTTTCTATAACTGAAGGTGCTTTTTCTTTTTCATAATTATAAGAAATATCGTTTTTAGCTTTTAACAAAAACTGATCGGTAGCCACTATAAATCCTTTTTTAGCCCATAACACATCATGCGACAATTGGAATTTAATGTTTAAAAAGTATTCAGCATCTTCTTTTAGTCTAGGAACATATTTTTTAATATCTATAACCGTTTCGTTACCTGCTTCTAAATCAAAAGGCTTCAATACTTCTTCTTTTACCACTGTACCATTTGCTGAAATTTGCAATACAGGTGTATATTCTTTTAACGATTTTGTTGCTTGTCTGTTCTTAATAGTCAGTTGATTTCCATCTAAACTAGAAGTAACAGGCTGATAAATCCATTTGTTTTCGTACATCGCTGCTTTTGGTCTCCCATCTGATGCTACTATTCCATTGATACAAAAATTACCATCGTGCCTTACTTCTCCAAAATCTCCTCCGTAAGCGTAAAATTCTTGTCCTGTTTTTTCATCTATCTTTAAAAGACCTTGATCTTTAAAATCCCAAATACAACCACCAATCATTCGAGGTAATCGTCTAAATTCGTCCCAAAGCTCTTTTAAATTCCCTGTAGAATTCCCCATAGAATGGGAATACTCTACAAACAAAATAGGACGGGTATCTGCTTTATTATCTACCAAAAATTGTGGTGTATAAACACCTGGATAAAAACGGCTAACCATATCGACATACGGTTCATCTTTAGGGTTTTCAAAACGGTGAGAATGGTCTCCGGTAGAAGGGTATCTTTCATCGCGGTTATCAATATAACCCTCTAATCTTGGATCTCCCTGTGCTGGCTCATAATGTACAGGTCTGGTAATATCAAAATTGTGTACCCAACCAGACATGGCCGCATGGTTTGGTCCTTTACCCGCTTCGTTCCCCAAACTCCACATAATAACACTCGGGTGATTTTTATCACGTTCCACCATTCTGGTCATGCGTTCTACATAAGCATGCGTCCATTTGGAATCGTTACTTAATTTACCACCAATTCCATGGGTTTCTAAATTAGCTTCATCCATGACCATAATACCATATTCATCGCATAATTGATAGAAATACGGATCGTTTGGATAATGACTAGTACGAATGGTATTAAAATTGAATTGTTTTATGGTTTTTACATCGTCTTCAATATCTTTTCGAGTCAACGCTTTACCTCTAACCGGATGATGATCGTGACGATTTACGCCGTAGATATAGGTTTCTTTTCCATTGATTAATAGTTTCCCATTGTCCTTTGAAAACGCAATAGAACGGAAACCAACTTTACAAGATTTTACTTCGGAAATCTTTCCGTTTTCATCTTTTAAAGTCATTACCAATGTGTACAAATTTGGTTCTTCTGAACTCCATTTTTTTGGATTTTGAATCTTTTTTTCAAAAAAACCAAAACGCACATTATCTAACCTTGGGTAACTTTCGTTAACAATACTTTTAGCCAAAGTATCGATAGGTTTTTCGAATAAAGCTTCATTTTCAGCATTGTATAATTGGAATTCAAATGATGCTTTTCTAATGGTATCACCTGTAAGATTTTCTAATTTTGGACGCAATTGAAATACAGCATCTTCATAATTTTTATCCAATTTTGTTTGATAGAAGAAATCTTGAATACGCAATTTTGGTTCTGCCATGATAAACACTTCACGCTGAATTCCGCTTAATCGCCAATGATCTTGATCTTCTAAATAAACCCCATCACTATAACGCATCACTTGAACAGATAATACATTTTCACCTGCTTTTAAATACGGTGAAATATTAAATTCTGAAGGCAAACAACTATCTTCTCCATAACCTAGAAAGGCTCCGTTTAACCACACTTGAAAAGCAGAACTAACCGCCCCAAAATGCAAGGTAACAGTCATATCCTTTTCCCATGCTTTAGGCACTTTAAATTTATGCTGATACGATCCAATTCCATTAGTATCTTTCGGTACAAATGGCGGGTTAATTGGTCTAAAAGGATATACAGCACTTTTGTAAATAGGAATATCATAACCTTTTAATTCCCAGTTTGAAGGCACTTCTATTTTATCCCAATTTTCTACTTCGTTTTTATAAAAATCTTTAGGAGCTTGTTTTAAATTTACTGAATATTTAAAATCCCATTCGCCATTTAATAACAACAACCTACTTTTTTCTCGATTGCCTTCAAGCGCATCTTCTACCGTTTTATAAGAATAAGCGGTTGCTCTGGCTGCTTGCCTGTTTATACTGGTTACCAACGGGTCTTCCCATGGTGCATAACTATATTTTTCAGGCGTTTCTGGAATTCCTGCAGGCTCGCCTGTTACGGTTTGTGCTTGTAAAACCCATAAGCTATTCATTAAAAATATAAGGAGAATACTATTTTTTTTCATCTTCTAATTTTACAAAATGCATATCACTTTTCCCTATATCTTTTGATGTTGCTACAGCAATACCACGTTGTCCTGCTTTATTTACAGCACAGTAATAATGGTACACGACACCATCATGTTTTATAACGAAGGATTTATGAGCAAATAAATCATCATAAGATTCTGATGATTGAATTAAATTGTCCCCTTCCCAATCTTTCCAATGAATTAAATCGTTAGAAACTGCAAATCGGTTAAAGGCTCCTTGGTCCCAACCCGTCCAAAATGCTCCAAAATAAAACATCACCCAAGTATCATTAATACGCTGAATATACGCATCCCCTGAAATTCCTTTATGATGATTAATTAATGGTGCATCTCCATAACGTTTCCAGTTTTTCATATCATTAGAAACTGCCATGGCAATACGTTCTGCTCCTTTGGCAGGATTGATACTATCTCCACGCGCATTATAATACATGACAAATTCGTGACCAGTTTCTTTGTCGATATCACGAATTACCGAACTTTTGTACATAGTACTATTATCCCACCATTTGGCTTTATCATCATTTGGTCTTAAAACAGGTTCTGGCAAACGTTTAAATTCTTTAGGTTTGGTTGGTAATTCATCGGTAAAAGCCATTCCCATAGATAAAATTCCAGCTTCGTAACCTTTGGTATTCCCTCCAAAATAACTCATCCAATATTTATCATCGTACTTATTCCATTCGTAAGAACCTCCCCAAGTTGGATCTTGCAAAGCAATATATCCTGCTTTTTGATTTACATCCCATTCGGTGGTATCTTTTGAAAAGGACATCACTTTCCCTAAGTGTTTCCAGTTTAATAAATCATCACTTTCTGCCAACCAAGTTTCATAACCCCTACCTTCAAAAATCAAGTAAGTCATAAACCATTTATCATTTTTTTTGAAAATACTAGGACAATCCATTTTATATGAATTGTCTTCTGGCACCATTACCAATCCGTATTTAAAAGGTGTTTTAATTTCGTTATAAACCTCTTGCATTACTGCATCTGTAATAGTTCTTTTTTTCATTTTTGGTGAACAAGAAACTATTGTCACAAGGCTGAAACATATTGCTATAGTTTGAAAAATACTTTTAGTTTTCATCTGTTGATTATATTATTTGAATTTTAAATAAACCGTACGTTTTTGAAGTCCGTTTAACCATTTTGGCTGTGATGATGGTCCTAATAAATCGGTTGCATTTACCTTATTCCTTGCAGGTGGCACCACATCTAAAACAGCAATTCCTGTATTTGGAATGGTATACAACAATACATCGCGACCATCTCTTGGAGAATAAACACCTAAATAGGTATTGGTATCTTTATTTTCGATGTAAATTTTTCCTTCGCTTGTAGTGAATTCTGCCCAATACCAGTTATTGAAATAACCTTTAAACTCAGGATAATTAAATGATTCTCCAGGAATAGGATCGTTGTAATCGTTTTCCCAAATATCTAAAGTCGTTCCTTTTAAGCGGTTTTGCCAAACTCGGTATGGGCCATCGCCTAACCATTTTTTAGATTGCATTTTATCTTCTGGATAATCAAAATAAACACCCGCTAAATCAACTACACCATTATATTCATATTCATAATCTAGTTGAATTAAACCTTCTGAATTTATAGTCCAAACTACTTTTTGAAGAATACCATGATAGTTTGCTTCAATAACCACTGATCCGTTTACTTTTTCAGCAGAAATATTTACTAGATTTTCAGAGCAATTAACTTCCTCATCCCAACATTCAAACTCTTTATAAATGCGATCTTCTCCTTTTAAAAATTTAGGATCGATAGTACCATCTAAAGTGCGATCACCTCGACGTGCCATTATAATTCTTGGTCCGTTTGATAAACTAATTACTTTTCCGGATTGTTTAACTTCTACTAATTTACCCGAAGTTTTATTAATTGTAACTACCGAACTATTTGCGCTAACAACAAACGCTTCATTCGTTTCTTTAAGGTTTGCTTGTCCTGAATTAGTAACTAAAATACTTTCTTCTGTGCTATTCCATGTAAAATCCCAAGTCCATAACGCTTTCCCTTTAGGGTTAATTGCTTTTAAATAAAGCACATCTGCATTTTTCCAGTTTACAGGTAAATTAATTTTTAATTCCCCGTTTGCATGTGGTAAAATATTAGGTGCTTTAACGGTTCCTTTTTTAATAGTTTTACGCTCTGATTCCCCATTTAAAGGGGATGTAAAACTTACCAATTCCCACTCGAATTCACATTGATTTACATTTGTAAAATCATATCTATTTTCAATATTGAAAGTACCGTCAAAATCATTTTCTAATTTTGAAGTGTTCATTATCATTATTGGCGACCAAACTTCTTTTACGGTAAAGAAACTGCCTTCTTTTTCGTGATGTGGTCCTACAATGCCATCGGCTCCATAATTTCCTTGGTTATCAATTCGACCATCTTGATCGGTACGTGCAATACCTTCATCGGCAAATACCCAAAGGTAACCTCCACCACTTCTTGGGTGCTTACGCATGATTTCCCAATAATCGTTAAATCCAGCGCCATGACCACCATCATACAATCCGTGAAGGTATTCGGTTGGCATGAAAATATTGTCGTCTCTAAAATATTCTAAAGTTTCGCCATACGAACGATAATGCATCGTCTCCACGCCATTGTATTCTTGTTGTGGATGTAATACTGGGCGTTTTTGTAAATCCCAAATATCAAATTGATTATCTAAATTGGTATTCCAACCGCCTTCATTTCCGTTAGACCAGAAAATGATACTTGGATGATTTAAATCGCGCGTTACCATTTCTTTCACTAACTTTTTTCCAACAGCATCATCGTAATGCCCGTGCCACCCGCCTAATTCATCCATCACATAAAGCCCTAATTCATCACAAGCTTTTAAGAAATCTGGATCTGGAGGATAATGTGATAAGCGCACCGCATTCATGTTCATTTCTTTAATCAACTTTACATCGGCATAATTTAATTCTGTGTTTAAAGTTCTACCCGATTCTGGCCAAAAACTATGACGATTAACACCTTTCATCAACACTCTTTGTCCGTTTACATAAATACCATCTCCTTTGCGAATTTCAATGGTTCTAAACCCAATGGTTTCCGTAATTTGATGTATCTCTTTTCCGTTTTCTAACAACTTAATTTCAGCCGAATATAAATTTGGTGTTTCGGCAGTCCATTGTTTTATGTTATTAAATTGACCTTCTAAGTGAATTTTATCGGCACCATTAATGCCATTAGCTTTTAATGTTGTACCTACTTTTTTTCCTTGTTCATCTAAAACTGTAATTTCTACAGAGGTATTATCTGCTCCACTTCCTAAAAATATATTCGCTCCAAAAGAGCCATTGGCCTCAGCTTTAAGTGAAACATAATTGATGTGCGATGCAGGAAGTGCTTCTAAAAATACAGGTCTAAAAATGCCTCCAAAATTCCAATAGTCGGCGCGTCTTTCAGCCAAATTAACACTTGCATTTTTTGACTCTTTACTAACTGTAACTTCTAAAATATTATCCTTATCGAATTTTAATAAATCTGTAATTTCATATTTAAAACGGTAAAATGCACCTTGATGCTCATCATCACTAGTCGAACGTCCATTAATGCGAACTTTAGTGTCTGTCATAGAACCATCGAAAACAATTTTAATACGTTTGTTTTCCCATGATTTTGGAACGGTAAACGTGTATTTATAATTTCCAACCTCATCGGCTATACCTTCTGGAAATGGTTTTCCGTAAAAACGAATTCCGTATTGATATTTACCAAACCCTTCTTGTTCCCAAACGGATGGTACACTTATAGTTGACCATTCTCCGCTATTTCTTCCGTCGGAAATTTTAAACTCCCACTCTTTAGTATCTTGATAACCTGTACCTGATAAATATTGAATTTGAGTTTCTGTATTTTGTGCTTTTGCAGTAAAACTGACAAAAACCAAAAGAATAGATAATCTGTAAATAAATTTGTTCATCCTTTAAATTATAGTGCTTTGTATTGTATTTTATATGCTGTTTCTGGATCGAGTGTTAACTGATACTTGTTTTTATCGACTTGAATAATTTTACCAGAATTGGTTGTTGGTTTGCTATTACTATGGAAAATTAAAGTTCCTTTTCCTTCTGCTGCTTTTATCTTAATTTCTCTAGTACTGCAATACATTTCTACGTCTCCATTAGGCGTAGGCACTTTACCTTCTATCCATTCTAAACCACCTAAATCAGGTTTCACTTCGTAAGTTGCATAGCCTGGAGAAGTTGGTTTTACACCAAAATAGTACTTCCCGAAAAGGTAAATAGGGCTAGCTCCCCATGCATGGCATAAACTTTTACCATAGGGGCGACCATACATTTCTAAATGCTCATCACCACTTTGCTTTGGATCGTATTTTTCCCAAAATGACGTTGCTCCGAGATCTAACATGCCTCCCCAATAATCGCGAATTTCATCTAAAACAAATTTTTGTTCTCCCATAGCACAAAGTGCTTCCAACTCATAAAAACGCATGTATGGTGTGGTAATTTGTAAAACATCGTCATTAAGTAATACTTTATTTTTTACACTTTCTTTTTGTTCTTCATTAAAATAATTAAAAAATATACCGAACATATTGGCGTATCTAGTAACAACATCTTGTATTTCACCATCTATTCGCTGGTGTTTCATAACATTTTCGTCTTCATCCCAAAATACATCAAATAATTTTTCTTTTAAATCATCTGCTAATTTTTGATACTCTTTTTGATCTTCATTTTCTCCAGCAATTTCTGCACTAACTGCCATGGCTTCTAAACTTCTTACTAATAACATTTGCTCGAAACTAACTTCTCCTGTTTTTGGTAAGCCATCTGCCCAGTCTATAAAAACCCAATCCCCTTCTAAGGGTTCTAAGAATCCGTTTTCATTTCTTCTGCCTAAACAAAATTCCATGAGTGATTTCATTCGCGGATAAAATGTCTCTATAAATTTAGTATCTCCAGTATATAAATAATAATCGTGTATGCCTACAAACCAATAAAACGAGTAATCCATTATAATATTCACATGCGCAGTAACTGGATCTTTACCACGTAGAGCAAGCAACGTTCGTTCTACAGATGGAGAATCAAAGAATAAATAATAATTCATTAAATAACTTTGATAAGCATCACCAGACCAAACCCAACGGTCGCGTTTAATACCGTCTATAAAGAACTCTCGTGTTGTTAGGTGCATCGTGTATGCCGATATATCCCAAATTTTATTCAATACTTCATCTGAAGATTTAAATTCACCACGATACTCTAATGGCAAGTATTCATATAACATCGAAATGGAATCATATTCTACTGTTGCTTCAGCTTGTACTTGAACATATCGGAATGCTTTTGAGCCTTCGAGTGTATAAATTTCTGGCTGATTGCCATCAAAATATAAATTATCTAATGTTTCACATTTGGCAGAATCTAACGCTTCTTCACGAGATTCGCCATAATATAGTGCTAACTTACCTTTTCCTTTTAAACCGTGAATTTTGATATAACCAAAGGTTTCTTTACCAAAATCTACTAACTCACCATTGCCTACTTTTTCTATTTTTTCGGCATTCCAAGGTTCGGTTGTGAGCTTAAATTCGGAAGGTTTGTTCTTAGGTGAATTAAAATTCCAAGAACCAACTGGCACCCAAGGCGTTCCAGATTGTTGTGCCGTACCGGTCTCATCAATCCATAGTTTATCTTCGTTGGTTACAATCCAGCTTTCATCAGATTTGACATACTTCCCTTCAACATAAATAGCAGGCAATACTTCTTGATTATAAACTTTAAAGGAAATTTTGTGCTTTCCAGGTGGAATTGTAATTGATTTGGGTACCCCATAGATTTGAATACCATCTACAAGTAATTGAAATGTACCTTCTGAGTGAATTTTCACTTCATCTTGTTCTGGAATATCAACTTCTGTTTGAAAGGTAACCAAAGCATAAGGACTGTAATATTGCCAAAGCGGAGGAAATACAGCTTCCCGCTCTGTACGTCTTACTTGCATTTTATTACTCAACCAAATTTCGAAATCACCCGGATACCAAATCCAAGTTGAAGTTGAAGAGGCATTCGATAAAAAAATTTTCCCCATCTGTTTATTTTTTTATGATACTATAAATTCCGTATTAAATATTGTCTCCGTATCTTTCTTTTGTTATTTGTTGCAATGTTTTGCCACGAGTTTTTGGTGTCCAAATAGTTCCTATTATTAACGCGACAATGAGCAATCCTACCATAATGTAGGCAGCCGTGTTAAATCCCTCTCCATTTTCTCCGTAAATATGAACAAATCCCAATCCCCATATTGCCGCTATAGCTCTCACTACAAAGAACATAACTCCTTGCGCTCCCGCTCGATATTTGGCTGGAAAAAGCTCCGAAGCCCAAAGTGCATAAAATGCTTGCACACTGATACCTGCGTGAATACCCCAAAGAATAGTAAAAGTCCATAATGCAGCATGATTTTTTATTCCAACAAAAATGAGGATACACCATGCCGCTATACCTATCGACGTGCCAATAAAATACAACAGCCGCTGATTTACTTTATCAACTATCATGGCAAAGCCGAAATAAGTTACCGCAATAATCACAATCCATTGTACG
>TARA_R110002050_G_scaffold300823_1_pt1 | contig 18849 bp, 29 predicted proteins | sample TARA_R110002050 | Tara Oceans TARA_R110002050 (sample SAMEA4396988) | marine metagenome | biome: Polar Biome; feature: [DCM] deep chlorophyll maximum layer (ENVO:01000326); material: water (ENVO:00002006), including particulate matter (ENVO:01000060) such as... | depth 25 m
CCATCGAATATGCAACTTCCGTTATCAAATTGAGCGTCAGGGTCTTCATTGTCTGCTAATGGGTTCGTACAACCTCCTATATAAATACATTGGTCGCCGTCATCTTCCGTTGCTGAATTATTGTAATTAGATGCTGCTTCGTCCATACATCCCATAACATATTGTGCGTCGTCAGGCATAACAGTTTGAACACCATTAAAGGTACAACTTCCGTTATCGTAATCCGCATCAGGGGTTGGATTGTCTGCATTTGGATTCATACAACCTCCTACATAAGTACAAGTCCCATCATCATTAGTGGCATTTGGGTCATAGTCACCCGATGCAGCATCCATACATCCATATACTACGCTTGCAAAAGTAGCCGCCTCATCAAACACACACGACCCATCATCCACAATGGCATTAGGGTCAAAATTTAAGGCACTTTCATTCTTACATCCTGCAAAATATTCACAAGAATTATCTGAATTTGTCGCACCTGAATTGTAATTCGATGCTAATTCATCCATACATCCATATACTGCGTTTTGATACGCGAGTGCCTCTCCAAATTCACACGTCCCATCATCTAAAAATGCCCCTTCTTCGTAATTAGTGGCGTTTACATTTGTACACCCTTGATTATAGGTACAAGAATTGTCTGAATTTGTAGCCGATGAGTTATAATTATTTGCATCGGAATCAGTACAACCATAAATAGTTGTTGTGCCGCCTCCAAGACCATCTGTGGGGTCTTCGAGCGGTGGTGGTGGATTGTATGGTGGCATTTGTGTTCCGCTTGTTTCTAATTCTTTTTGATTTTCTTTTTCTTTACGTTTTTTTGTAATTACGTAAATAGCCGCCCCCGCAGCAGCAACTGCTCCTCCAATTAATATATTTCGTGTTTTTTTATCCATTTTTAATAATCGCAAGAACCATTGTCAAATTCAACTCCTTCATCATAATTAGAAGCCAAGGGGTCGGTACATCCGCCTTCTTCAGAGTTATTCAGCGAAGATACAAAACCTGAGAAATTTTCTAAGGGGTCTTCTACGGGGTCTTCTACGGGGTCTTCTACGGGGTCTGCTCCGTCGTCGAAGCCCGCAATAGGGTCAGGAATATCACCACTATCATCTACAATAACGTCCTCTAAGCCTGATGATGGTTCTACGTAAGGGGTTGCGACTTCCGCATTTGAATTTAAGCAATTAAACCCAATTAAAGCATTAAAATCGTCCCACATAATAGGATACGGTTGTACATTTATTTGTGGAAAGTAATACATAAGTTCACTATTCATTGCTCCTGTTGTTGGGTCAGGTGGAAAACAAGCTATAAGTAAATTTTGAGCCTGTGAACTTGATTGTATCTCGCCCACGATAGGAACGGGTGCTTCATACAAGACTTCACACGTAATAGGGTCGAAACACTCAAATCCAAGAGCGTTATTTATCTCGTTGGCAGTTGAGCCTTCAGATAAATACAAATTAAGTGCTGCCGAATCAACACCATACCCACTTTCTGCACACAGATTAATATCCCCACACGCAAAATTTACAATAGCAGAAGTGTCAGGCAAGTCTTCATATCCCTCCATAGGGTCAGGGTCTATACACGAGCCATCATCTGTGTTAGCAGTTGCATCGTAGTTGGTAGCCGCAGGGTCAGTACATCCTAATATTTCTTCGACTTCTTCAAGTCCCTCCGTAGGGTCAGTAGGATATTCAGCATTATAATCACCTTGTGCAGTAATCTCATAAGTGTAGTAGCCCCAATATTCACAACTTACAATAACATCGTTATCACCATCTATAATAGGTACATCACTAATGATATATACATCCTCTGCGTCGTAAGTCCAACATTCTTGGGTATTTAAGTAAGATAAATCGGTGATAGAGGCTTCCGCTAATTCAAAAGTGCTAAACAATACAATCTGAGGAAAAGTTTCTTGAGTATCACAATCTTCGCCCTCTGCTAATGCAACTTCTGTTGATAAAACCGTATTTTCAGAATCTACAAAGAAGCACGTTGTTGTACCGCCATCGACATCGACATCTGACGCTTCATCAGCAAATCCCTCAAGGTATGCTTGCGCATTTTCTTCAGCATTGTAATAACCCGTCATCATAAAGTCTGTAACTACACCTCCATCATAAGGTAAATCAATATATGTTGGTTCTACATCTGCCTCACAAGTCTGTCCTTCTAATAATTGAAACGTAGTAGAAGAGACCGTATATGGTGCATCAGTAATGAAATAACACGTTACATCAAATAAGCACGAACCATTATCCGTGTCGGCTTCCTCGTCATAATTACTTGCGTCTTCGTTCATACATCCTAAAACTGCTTCAGGAGGATATTCACATAAATCATTATTTTCCGTGTTAGCTTCCTCGTCGTAATTATCCGCAGTCTCAATCTTGCAACCTTCTACAACAATTTCACAAGACCCATCATCGAGTATTGCGTCTTCATTGAAATTAAATGCAGTTTCATCAGTACAACCTTCATATAGGTCGGGGTCTGAAGCATAAAGTAAAGCATCATTCTGAGTTTCAAATGGATACTCAGGAAAATCTTCGCCACATACTTCATCAAATTCTTTTGTTTGTTCTGTAATTTCTCCGTCTTCATCAACATCATAACAATGAAAAGCATCATACAAGTATTCATCCCACTCTATTTCGTCTGAAAAAGGTGCGGTTTCAGGACAGGCTTCGCCCGTAGGGACTAAATCATTGACTTCCTCGCCTTCTTCATCTAATCCTCGGCATAGAGTCATGTTCGCACCGCCTCCGCCGCCTCCGCCGCCGCCGCCGCCGCCTGCGTCTCCACCTCCTAAGACTCCATCTCCTTCTCCTTCTCCTTCTCCTTGTCCTCCTGCGCCGTCATTATCAATAGGAGTTGGTTCAACAGTAATTGTCTTACCATTTTCTTCCTCCTCTTTTTCTTTTTTCTTTTTATATAGGACATATAAAACACTACCTCCTGCAAGAGCGGCAAGTGCAGAAAGAATTATTTTGGTTTTTTTCATATTATCCAAGCATTTGTGAAGCGGGTGCAGACTCTACCATTTCTTTATTTTGTGTGTGTCTTTGAGAATCGTCTTTTTTGTCGCTTACGGCATCCCCGTGTCCCGAAAATTCTTTCATCGGGGGTTTCTTAGGGATTGGCTTGGTGGGGTTTTTTTTCTTATCTATTGATAAGTCTATTTTTTCTACATCGACCATATCAGCCAATAAAAAAGCATTGTAAAGTGCCATACCAAGGGCAAATGATAAGCTAATGGTGATAACCCCTACTAAATTTTTTCTAAGTTCTACTCCTTTCATTATCCTTGATTTGCGATTATAGTTAATGTACATCCACTTGGTGCGCTAATAGTCAAAGTTCCAAGTGTCTTACCCGATGTTGCTGAGATGGTTACAGAATTATTTTCTGTTACGCTAATTGCTTGGCTTGCTCTCCCGTCTATGGTGGCATTACCTAAAATTGTTCCTGCGGTAGAACTTGAACAAAATACGGAAATAACACCCACACCGTCGTCTTCGGTGATATTTAAAGACTCAACGCCCGTAAGGACTTGAGTAAATATTTCGTTTCCTAAAATTTCTATGGGCATGATTTAGCTAAATAACCAATCGAAACTAATTTGTCCGATTTTTTCGTTGTTAATATATCCGAATAAATAAACATCTTTTGCTTTTTCGTCAAACGTGCAAGCGTAAATTTTTACATCGTCTGAATTACAAGAGTGTTTATCCTTTAAACGAGAAATCGTTTTGGTAATAAAAGGCTCTGCAATCGCCTCTCTATTTTTGAAGTCTACTTTTACTCCAAGAACTTCTTTAAAAGAGATTCGATTTTTTTCTTGAAAATCAATGCAATAGGTATAAAAGGGTTCTCCTTTAGAATTTGCCCTAATTAAAAGTTGATTTTCAGAACAAACCACTTCATTTTTTTTCGCAAAATTGACTAATGCTTTTTTGAAAATGGATTTTGTTTCGCTTTTTGCGATGTCTTTAATGAGATTATTCATTTAGCTAATAATGTTAGTAATTGAAGAAAGTGTATTGCCCACTAAATTAGATGCCGTGTCTTCATATTCAAAGGGATAATCCCTAATTGTTAAAAAGTCTGCACCAACATCCATGTTTCCTGTAATACGGACTCTTCCCGCAAGGAAACTTTGAAGATTTGTCATTGCACTTTGTAATGCTTGATTCATTTCAGAGCGCACGAGTGTAAGAGTCAAAGGTACAACTTGTGTACTTCGTCTTTGAATTAAATATGATTGGGTGGATTTTACTGAACCAACTTGCTCATTGTTCCATAAAACCTTAAAATCAATATTATAAATTTTTAAATCTAAAGCACTTGTATTTTCAAGAATAAGGTCAAAAGTCATAGTAATGGCTTGTGTACCAATACCTGATATTTTTACGTTTTCAAATTCGTAATCCATAGCCTCGATAAGACGTGATTGTTTTGACATATAAGCATAAAGACCGAAAGAAAGTCCGACCACCGCTACGAGTGCAAATATTTGTTGTCTATTCATATTTATTCAGTTGGCATCGGCATCCGCATTGGTTTTGCCTGACCTTTTTTAGATTTACTAATTGCAAAAACTAAAACTGCAACACCAATTAACCCGATAAGAATCGGGATAACGGGATTGCGATTTTCGGGAGTATATCCCGCAGTTTTTGCATCTGTATCTACCCCTCCTGCGTTTGGTGGGGGAGTTTGACCGCCTGTTATAAGACCTATACCTTGACCCAAGCCTTTCGCAAACGCATCAAGACCTTTTCTCCTATTTTCTTTCTTATTTGCTTTCTCATTTGCTTTCCGCCTTTCTTCTAAGGCATCTTGAACTGTGGAGACCCCTGTTCCGCTTCCTGCATCAATGTCTATTGCATCAGGGATGCCATCTCCATCTGCATCGGGAAAGTTAATTCCACCTGCACCTCCACCATCATCAGCTTCAGAGCTATCCAAAAAGTCAAAAATCTCATTTGGATTATATGTTACCTGATTCACGAAATCTTTCGAGGAATCTATATCTACATCAGCATCTAAGCCACCAAAAAAGTTTTTATAATTTTTATTCATCATACGTTTGTGTTAATGGAATACCCATCTTGAACAATATTTCGAGGTATTGGTCATGATTTAATCCACATAAATTTTCCCCTCCACTTTGAGGGTCAGAAGTTATACAACCTTGACGACCATATCCTGAGAAATGACCATCGCTTCTATTTGGGATGCTTTCTATAAAAGCATCGTAAGCCTCTTGGGTAGCCATATCAAATGAACCCGTTTGCTCTACATCTAAAGCCTGTTGCAACCTTTGAGCGCAAATGCTTGATGCTTCGGGTAGAATAGGAAAGTCACATCCGCCAAACATTTCTTGATATGCTTGAGTTGACGCAAGACTTGGTTCAATAGGCGTAATTGCGTAAGGTAGCGCAGTAGTTGTGGTTTGAGCGGTTGTTTGCGTATTTGTTTGCGTATTTGGATAAGCACTCGTATTAGGTTGTGGCTCATAGCTTTCCACACTATCGGGTACGCCAAGACCACCTCCATCGGGAGCGACTCCTGTACCATAATTTCCATCGGTATCTTTAGCTTTTTTTTCCTTTTTTTCGCCAATTAAAGTATCTTTAAAAAGAAAAAAAAGAACCCCACCAACTGCTAAACCTCCTAATAAATATATAATATCTGCTTGTTTCATCTTATTTCCTGAGTTACTATTGTTTGATATTGTGCTAAATCCGTTCCTGACAATTCAGACCTAATATTTCCATCCATATTTTCGTTGTAGAGGCTTTCATACGAAGCAGCAACCTTTGTTAAACACGTTTGCGACGGAATTGACCTTAAATTAGCAAATAACTTTTCTTCTTTTGTTCCGAACCCTAACTGCCACCATTCTCCCCACATAGATGACTCAATTTTTTTAGCAATACTTTTTGATTGAGACTCAGATAATTTGCACCCCGAAGTATCGGCATTAACATCAAAAGCGTCATCGCCTACGGCAACTCCACCTCTTTTATCAATTGTATCGCTAATAGCCTGATACAAGTTTTTTTTGCGTCTATTTTTTCCAAAAGAAATAACTCCGCCGATGATAAGCACCGAACCTATCATAATTGATTTTACTTGCTTGCTTGTCATCCTGTAATTTGTTTTGCTCCTATACTCGTTGCACTTACCGCACTTATCCCGCGACCCGCAGGCGTAGCCAACAATGCTCCTTCGGTAACTACGCTCATAGTCTTTTTAGCTTTATCAGGATTGACAATAAGAGTATATAAAAGCATTAAAAATCCGACGGCAATACCACCTGCAACAACCATATTAACAATTTTCATGAAGTTAAAAATCCCTCCAATCGAACTAAATACATTAGAATAAGCATTTGCAATATGTTCACCTCCCCTTGAAATATTCACTCCTTGAGACTGCATATATGTCCCCAAAGACGTAGAATAGGCATTTGGATTCGACCTTCCATACCTATCCCATGCCATTACCCAAACGTCATTAGCCCCCGACTTGCCAAAGCATCTTATCAGAGTAGAATGCCATTGTTTCCATGAACTTGCCGAAGAATTTTTGGTCGGCGTGGAATTTAGACAAGCCCGTTGTGTAAGGCTATATGTTGGGGCTTTTGTTGATTTTGCCTCGAATAGACCCATCTATATTATCCTTGCTCAAAACCCGTAGTCGGGTCAGAAGGGACTTGAGCGGGAGGCATACCTCCTCCTGAATACGATGCTAAAAACGAAAGAAGAGCATTTACTCCTCCTTGTTGGAAAGCAGTAACTGCCGCAGCCGTACCTGATTGATAGTATGCGCTACCACCACCTGATTGGCTTCTAAATAAAAAATTTCTGTTATCTACCATAATTGATATAATTAAAGATTAATTAATTTAATTTATCCTGCTGAATTGTATCCTGCAAGGAAAGCTAATAAAGCGTTAACTCCGCCTTCCTCGAAAACGGCTTGTGCCATCATAATACCTGCTTGATAATAGTCATCTTGACCTGAACCTGTTTGATTTCTGAAAGCTGCTCTTTGTACTCCTTTTACCATAATAATTTTTTGTTTTAAATTCGCACTAAAAATACGCAATAACGATTTATTTTTTTGCGCAAAAAAAAACGTCAACAAAAGTCAACGAATTATTTTTAATTTTTTAATTTTTATCTCTATCCTGCACAACCGCAGGCGTTAGAAAAAGAAGCTGCTATGGGCTGAGAGGTTGGTGCGCCTTCAGTAAAGCCATTGGACTGACATCCTGAACTGCTAAAACCGTATTCATTACCTCCCGAAACTCTACGGAAATTAACACGCTCACCCTTTTTTGCCTTTGCGTCTGTTAGAAAGATGCAAGACCCGTCTTCATAAAAAGCATTCGGATTAAAATTAACTGCTCTTCGGTCTGTGCAACCCACGTCGTTCATCCCATGCACATGGTCTGTACCTGTTGTGTGATTGCGAAAGCCCGTAATACTATTCGTTAAAAACCCTGCGTAATCTCTCATAATGTTTATTTTATTGGCGCAGGAGCAGTAGCAACTTGCTTGCCTGACATACTTTTAATAAAGAAAAATCCTGCAAAAGCTATCGCTCCAATAGTCAAATAAACCATCATACTACCTCCCATTCCCGCTTGTTGAAAATTTGTTGACCCCGTAGGCGGTGCAATCGGTGGAGTGTAACCTAATGAATCGTACCCCGCTTGAACACCTTGTTCAGCATAATCTACCGCTTTATCGCCACTTACTCTACAATTATTTGTTCTTTTTTTCTCTAATTCGTTGGTGTATTGTTGCAACATTTGAGACGCATACTTTCTACGTGAGTTTGTTACCTTGAAATCTACTTGCTTCTCTACTTCGCTTTCCAAAGAGTTTTTTTCTAACCCTAACAATCTATTCCCTTCAGCAATACTTACATCAAGAGCATCACATTTAACTTGACCTTCTTTGTGTTGCAGAAAAGAAATCATATTTTTTACCGCATCGCGTAGTGGTGCTTTGAATTTTTTTCTTACTAAGTTCCCGTCAGCGTTTTTATACGTTGTATCTCCTGTCTGCGCAATTGAGGTTTGTTGCATTAAGTTGCCCCATACAGATTCATTAATTGTTGGTGTGAATGCGTCAAAACTCATAATTATACTGTTTGGATTGGTTGTGGTGCGGGTCTATTTACCATAAACATTACAAGACCTGCCGCTGCTAATGCCCCTATAATTAGAAGAGGATTCATACTAAAGCCTCCCTGTTTGACTTGAGGTTGATAGCTTGGTGGCGGCGCATAATTTATGCTTGGGTCGCCAAGGGGCAAATTACCGTCTAAATATGGTTGTATTGCATCGTCAATCTCTGCTTGGTTTTCATAAAATGTACCATCAGGTTGGGTACTTGAAGGAGAGAATTTACAAGAACCATTTTCTACATTAGCTTGTGGGTTATAGTTGTCTGCTTCTTCTGCCATACATCCGTAGGTGAAATTTCCTGAAGCGGGAGTTTCACCCTGCTCACGACTTATATAACAAGCCTCTACCTTTTGCTCTAATTCGTTTCGGTATTGAACCGAATATTCCATTAGAATTTCATTTTTTTTCTTTTTATCTAAAGATGAACCTAAACCACTTAAATCAATTTCTTGTCTTGTACAAGCCTTTAGGTTTTTTGATGCTCCATCTGATGTGTCGGGGTCGCCATAAAAACTCTCGGAACACTTTTGTAATTTATCAATTGCTGACTGCCCTCCTTCACAATTACCTTGTGAAACTTGCCACTTAGCGTGCATATTATTACACGGGTCGGGATAACCGTCTTTAGGTTTTGTGAAGCAAGTGTAACCTTTTAGGTATTCACGTATTTCTTCACGCTCGCTGCCTGAGACAATATTCTTGAATGACCCTCCTGAAGCATTTTGCATACGTGCCTTCTTTTGTTTTTTCGGTTTAGGCGCAGCAACTGATTCGCTTCTCATACGTGCCTTCTCTTGTTTTGTAGGTACAGGCGTAGAAACAGGTGGAGTATCCTTTAAAAAAGGAGTAATTTTTGCTTTATTTTTTTTTGCCTCTTCAGCTAATACGTAATCCACGCTATATTGACCTCCATGTGTCAATCCTCCCTGCTTCCCACGACCTCCAAATGGGTCAAGAGCAGGTTTAAATGTGGTTGGTATATTTTCTTTAAAACTCATTTTAATTTATTTTGACATTGTGGACTTAAAGCAGCCAAAGGCTCTTCAAATGAAGGAAGATTGCCCTCATCAAAATTACTAATAAAAGTTTTAATTATTTCCATTCTCTCTCTGTTGGCTTTTGTAGGGGCATTCATAAATACTCTCGTAAAAGAATTGAACGCACTAATTTTGGGATAGCCTAACGAAAGATAAAGAGCAAGTCCATTCAAATCGGCTTCAGTTTCACTATCAATATCCCGATTTAACCAATAATGACTAAACTCGTGCAGAAGAACCGCCATTCTCATGGGAATTGAATAGCTTCTGAAATATTCTGCACTAACTTCAATAAATCCTTTTTCCGCATGAATACGTGCGGGAGTTTCGGGGGCTTCAGGTATGCTATCAAGATATTTTATAACAAACTCAAATGTTTTATCATAATAGACCTTGCCTCCCGCTTCAGAGTATCCTGTTATTGCGCTGAATTGTTCTAAAAAAGGAATTGCAGCTTGAATTTTTGGGTTAGAATAGTTGATACATTTAGACAACGCTTGCAAAGGTTTTTGCAGAATTTTACCCACTCTAAACCCACCACGCATAGGGACTAACCCTCCGCTCATGTTATAAACTTCAACGATTACCTTTTCGGGGGCAATAGGCATACCCACTTCAATATCCACTCCTCCAAAAATTGTTTTGTATCGGTCAACAAAAACTGTGTTTTCATGCTCTGTTGACCTTACTCTGATGCCAATTTTATGCTCTTGTGCCGTCTCAATAGGGATAATTAATGTCGTAGGTTGACTGCCTATATATACCTCTATCTCCTCCATTATTTACTGTTTTTTATTGCCCATACCAATAACGCTCCGATTCCAACTACAATAGCAATGTTTCTTACCGAATTGTTTTTCTTTTTTCCGCTTACATTCTTGTTGCTTTCGCAACTTGAACATTTCATTCCCGATGCAGATTTAGTTTTTGGAGCGACTTTTCTAACTCGAACATTTTTACGTGCTGAAATTTTATCATCTTTAATCTCCTTACTTGTTGCACCTTTTTTACTTGTTGCACCTTTTGCACCTGTTGCACCTTTTGCACCTTTTGTACTTGTTGTACTCGGCAAACCTAATGCCCCTTGCACTTGTTGCAGTTTTACTTTACCTTCATTTACTTGTTCCATGAAATTATCTCCGAAAGATGTCTTCATATTTTGTAAAAAATCTTGGAATTCAATTTGAACTCCACTTTGTTTATGAAATTGATTAGCCGTCAGCATTTGTGGGTTTTTCTTTTGTTGGGTTTTCTAAATATTCGATATAAAAATATGCACTAATTAAGCCGAAAGCTACACCTAACAATACTTTTTTTCCTTTGTACACGGCGTAGCCTCCTCCTAAAGCTGCTCCTAATAAATAAGTATTTGTTTCAGTATTTTTAAATACGCTTTTTTTTCCTTGAATTCTATCAATGCTTTCTTTTGTCTCTTTTGGTAAAGACGTGTATTGGTCTGCACTTTCGTTGACCTCTTCTACCTCTTGAAATTCTACATCCTGAACCGAATCCATGGATTATTTTTTACTTTTTTGGTAAAAATAAAATCCCGCGACAAGTCCACCAACGAGAAGCACTCCCATCAATAATTTAGATTGAGGAGTCAATGCCGTCTTTGATTGCAAACGTATATTTTCTAAAGTAAGCTGCTGCTTAACCAAATCGGCATTAGCTGCATCTGATGCTGCTTTTGACGCTAATAAATCTTGCTGAAGTTCGGCGTTTTTTTCTGCTTGTTTTTGAGCAAGATAATTTGCTAACACAACACCTGCAATTTGACCTGCCGTTTCAATAGCCTGAGTACCCACTTGATTATCACCTGATTGGCGAACATATTTACGTCCTGAAGTGTTTTGAAACGAAGAGGGGCTTACCTCAACTGCTAAAGTTCCAATTTTTCTTTGCAAACGCTTATTAGAGCCAAGATTGGCAATAACGTCATCTACAAGTTGGTCTTTATCCGCATTCGGACTAATTTTAATTCCGCTATCAAATAAAGCATCTCGCACATCTGTTGTACGCTCATCAATAACTTTGGCTAATACTTTAGCCGCTTCTCTTTTATTTTTCATAGTTTGCCTTTTTTAGCTATCATGTATCCAAGAAAAGCAAAGCCAATCACCATGATAATATCTTGTTGAGATAGTTCAAGCACACCTGCTTTTTTTGACCCATTCTCTCCTTTAATCATTGTCATTACATCTTCTGAAGATAATGATTTATTTTGTGGGTATTTCTCTTGGGACACGCCCATAGCATTATTAAAAAAGTCGGGCGCAATAGGTCGGAATCGGTTTTGTGCCGCATTAGCCCCATAATAAGTTGTCGTATCCAAGTTTTGCAAAAACTCTTCTCCGAAATAGCCTGAACGACCTTTCTGTTGTCCTTCTCCTGCGTAATTTAGAAGTTGACGATTAACCCCATCACCTACCAATAGTTCTTTGTCGGGATGGATTTTTGACAACTCTTTTAGCGCATCGTCTTTTTCTTCCCTGACATATTGTTTGAGCCTACGCTCAATTTCTGTTGTGCTTTTTCCCTCTCCAAATCCATTATTTCTTAAAAGCAAGTTTGCTTTTCTTGGACTATTTGAGGCTATATAAGAGTAAAGATTCATTTCATTAATTTTTGTATAAAAATAAGAAAAGGTGAGGGAATAATTTCCCCCACCTTTTCCATGTTATATAGGTGATATAAATTATCCCTGCTGAAGTGCATCTGCGACACCCTGTCCAAGAACAACCTTATCTTGACGAACCACGTTAGGGTTGCCGTAGCCACGGGCTACTGACTGCCCCGCGAGTCCACGAGTAAGGTTTACATTTTCGGATGGGTAGAAGTAGAAAGTAGCAGACGCTGACGCATTCAAATCAACTGCAATGGACGTAAAACCGTCCCAACGCCAAGATTGGCGAATAGCCAAAATGTCGTTTTGCTGCTGATATGGGTCAACTGTTGGTACAATGGTTCTCTGTTGAACATTACCATTAGTATCACGAACTTTTAACTGCAAAGTCTTCAGGGCTTGCGCCTGTGAAGAAGCGTCCACGTAGGTAAGACCTACAATGAATGGCTTGTTTAATTGCTGATATAAAAATTCGACATACGTTGTCCCCGAAACACCCATTGTGTAATCAACACCTGTATTAACACCATTGCCTGTGGCAGTAATGTTAGCAAATGCTTTACCGATTACGTTAGACGCAACGGCATTAGTGGTTGAATTCGAGATAGTAATGATGTAAGGTTGAGACGTTGGTGCGCCTCCCATTCCACCACCTGTTTGGTTCAACATTTGAGTTGAACCTCCTGCTGCTTCTACATAATCGTCAAAGTCAGCATCAACTGCGGGGTATCCACCATAGTTAAGGTAGCTTTCGTTAGCTTCCTCTTCTGCTTGAGCGAAATACTTATTGTAGTTCATGTTATTTCTGATTTATTTAAATTATTAAAAAACTAATTGATTTTGTAGCTTTATCTCTTTGCAAGTTCGCTGACTTCGTACCAACGAAGGGGAACTTATATGCTCAGATTAAGGCTTACTTACGTAAAACGCGGTCATACAAGAGCATACCTCCTGCAACTCCAAGTGCCGTAAACACTATCGTTAAAGCCACTTTACTTATTTCTTTTTTGTCCATCTATCCAAAGATATTCGTTATAAATATTGGTGTAAATATACCATATTTTTTTTGTTAAAACTTTTTTTTCTAAAAATTGCTCTTTAGTTGATATTAGAGGTGAATTAAAGTGAATTATTTAAAATAATTTTTTACGAACACCTCTTTTGCCGCTTGAATAGCTTGTTGAGGCGTGTACATTTTCTTTCCCTTATCATTTCTTTTATTAATGTATGGCTTAACAACTTGCCTATGATTTATCGAACAATATTCATCCACGGCATAATTAAATAGTTCTTTATCGTATTCTCCATGAATCTTTTCTTCATCTACATCAATGTATAAAAAAAAGCGAGTATCCCCATCGTAGTATCTTTTGTTGACCATACTTTCGACAATACTGAACAAGGCAATTTTATCAGGAAATTTATTTTCATGTCTTTTTACTGAATCACTATTTTTATGAAATCTTAGCCAATTCAAATTTTGCCAAATTTTTGAGGTAATTCTTCCAATACTTTGGAAGTGCATAATTATATCGGTGTTTGTATGCCTATTAGTACAAATAGCACCTACGAGGTCGTTAGGGAGGTGGTCAGATATATACTTATTTATATCTTCAATCAGAAGCATACCGCCTCTATACTTATCCAATATAATATATAAGGTGTCTGCAATATCACGTAGAGTCATTCTCGTTCCGTCGTCTTTAAAAGGACGAATCCTCCTAATTTCAATGCGTGGATGAACATTAAAAATCTCTACGTCCTTGACTCTCATAGACCTAAACTCCTCAAACTCATCGTTTACATCCAAGATGAGTACACGTCGAGGCTTAACTCCATTTCCTCCTTTCGCATACTGTTTCATCATTAGTGTGGTTTGGTATGTTTTTCCAATACCTTTTTTCCCCACCGCTACTCCTAACTTACATATTCTGCTCATCCTCTATCTTTTTTAATTCTTTTAAATATCGGATATGTTGAGCAAGAATAGCTTTTTGAGAAAGTAGTTTATCCTCAAGTTCAAATACACTTACCCACAACTCGGCACGTTCAAATTCAGAACGGGAATCCATATTTGCCTTTTTTTTGGTTAATTTAAGAAGATTTTCTAAAGCCTGAACATAGGCTTCTTTTTTGAAAATTCTATTTTGAAAAACCGCAAATTTCTGAAGGTTTGTCTCTTTATTAGAGGACAATTCTTTCATAAGTAGTTCTTTTGTTTTTGCCATTTTAATATGTGTGTACGTTTGAAACAAATTTTTCACCGAAATTTCTCCAATCTTTATTTTGGTGATATGCGTACATAGATGTGTCTACATACATAGGGATGCCTAATTTACGAATATCATACGCAAACCAACTATCGGAAAATCCATCTCTGTCTTTGTCGAAACGGAATTTAACTTTCTCTAAAACACTTTTATGGATTAACGTGCATCCTACGCCATTAGCCCACGCTTGTTTCAAAGTGCCATCATAAGCCCCATAGTTGTGTTTGCCTCGGATAATTGCTCCGCTTGGCTCACTATCATAAGCCTCTTCTAATTGAAGCATGACAGGCTCTCTATCGTGCATATCAAAAATATCGTAACTGATACTCGTAATGCTTTTTCGATGTGAAAGAAGGGAAATAAGGACTTCAGGAGGGGGGAAAATATCAGTTTCAAGGTGAAGTAAAAAATCATAATCACCTTCAAGGGCTTTTTTACGAACTAAATTATGCCCCTTTGTGATACGGCTAATTATTGATTCGTTTTTTTTGAATTTTACTCTTTCTGACTGAACTCCTAAACTTCTTAAAAACTCTACGTTTGCAGAGTCGTCGCTATTGTCTGCCAAAAAAATGTCTACGGAAGATGGGTAGATAATAGATTTAACATTGTTAACCCATTCTTCAGCGCAATAGTTTTTTACATCAGCAGTAGGCGCACCTACAAGTATTTTAGGGGGTCTCCAAGACATTTTGTTCAAAATGGTGAGTTTCGTATTTCAGATATTCATCAATGTGCTTAATATCTATTAAATTCAAATCAAGTACATCATATTTCCACCTCAAGTAATTCATCATAGGTTGGTCTCGTTTGCTATACTTTTCGTATTCCTCATAGAACCAATACTCTATAATTTCCCAAGCTGAAGTATTTCTTCGTATGCTAATTGTTGTCTGAAAGTATTTTGCTTTTTCAGGATAGCCCTCTTTTTTGAAGTGATTATACGTTTTAATAAGTGCTTCTTTGTTGTCTTTTCCAAGTTGCTCACACAAGTCAATATCTTCATAAGCACTATCTAATGATGGATGCGTTATAAACACTCCATCCATTGTACTCATGCAATGAATATCTACGAAATCATTCATATCGCCCTGCACAACTATATTAGCATCAATCACTACAATCAAATCGTAGTCTGACTTTAACTTTTTTAAACAAGTAGAAAAAGGGGTGTATTTAATTTGATTAGCCCTCCTTTTTGGATTTTCGCTTTTAAAAAAATCTTCAGGTAAAACTATAAGATTCCATCCTTCAGGTTTATCCTTAAAATTTTTATCAGTAAAAAGAAGATAATCCCAATCGGTTGTTTTCCATTCTACGGGCTGAACATTATCGTAATTACCAAAATTATAGCTTATTACTGCCTTTTTCATTGTATTTGTGGGCTTTTCTGAAAAACGGCTCTTGCCAAGTATGATTCAGGGGGTTAGGAAGAGTATTAAACAATATGGACTTTTTTTCATATCTCGTCAGCGAAAGTGATGCTTGGTCTCTTTTTGTAGGCATTGCTAAATAATTTTTTGCCCACGATTTTTCAAAAGATTTTACTCTTTTATTATTGGTGCGAATAGACATCGTTGATTCATGAAATCCATTATCGAATTTATATCCTTTTAAGGTCATAATGTCAAGAGTCTCTTCCATAATATCTTCAGTCTCTATTTCTTGACCGCACTCTGCCTTTATTTGACGAATTTTTTCCACCTCCTGTAAATAGCTTTCGCAATCGGGGTGTGGAGGCATAGAAATATCGTGATTAGTGTGGTGAGTATTAATAAATTTGTCTAAATCACCAACTATTTCAACATTTGCATCAATAGTAACAACCAAGTCATAATCAATTCCCGTCACTTTTTGAAGCAAAGTAAGGGCTTGAGCCTTGAAATAGCTTGCTTTTCTTTTTGAAGAAAGACCTTCAAGTTCTTCAGATTCAATGAGCAATGGTTCAAAAAAGTATTCATTTGAACATTTCCTATGCTCTCTCCTTTCCAAATCGGTGAATGTATAGAAGTCCCAAGTTGGGTTAGGAAAACTTGGCTCATAAATTTGCTCATAGCAGCCTAAATCAAAGTTTACAACCGCCTTAATCATTTGGCGTTACAATTTGTGCCTTATTAGATTTTTTGCGATTTACTCTGCGCTCTCTTGTATTTTCCTTGACGGGATTTTCTGCACGAGGAGGAGCGGGTGCGGGTGTTTGAACAGGTGGCGGTGGTGGGGGTGGCGAACCTGCTTCTTGGTGTTGTTGGTAAACTAACTCCAATGTTCTTGAAAGCTGCTTTTTAAGAGCGATGGTGGTAGCGGTTTTAGTAATAATATCTTTACCAAACATGACAAGCAATATTTGCTCGTCTGTCATCCCTACGCCTTTCTTTGCAAAAACTCGTGTCATAGGGTCTCTTACGCTATCCTTAAATTCATCCGTAACCGTCATAGCCTCATCTATTTGGCTATTGAATGACTGAACAAAATCAACTACACCTACTTGTTCCTGAGAACTTATAGGGACGTTCATGCGTAAGTCAATTTTACCTTCAGTCTGCATTTGCAACAACTGCCCTTCATTGAGGTTGGCAAATCCTCCCGTAAAAGAACAAATACTCGAATAGCCTTCCAAAACCATTTCCGCCATTTGTTGTGCGGCTTTCTTTTTATCACCTTTTGGCAGGTCATTTAATCGTTCTTTTCCAAAAAGTTCATCTTCATCGTTACCGCCTCCGTCAAACATATCAGGACGAATATCCTCAAGGGTCGGGGCGGTGAAAACGGGTTCTTCAATATCGGGCAACCTATCCGCACCTTCAATTGCTATTTTTTGATAATCTTTTTCCTCCACATTGTCTCCAAGAGGGTTGTAGTTAACTACATCAGAAAAGTTTGGGACATCGTTTTCCTCTAAGGTAATGTCCTCAATATTATTACTATTTTGTTCGCTCATATTTTAAGTGTGTCTATCGCTTGTAAAATTCTCGTATGTTGAGGGATTCTATCATCCAAATTTATGCAGAATTTGTAGTATTTTGAAATAGATGACACATCTTTTTTAACAATGTTTGAAATTTCTCTGTGTGAAAGGATGGTATGCTTCTTTAAAAAGTACACAATCGTTACGATTGCGTTCATTCTACGCTCATCTTTACTTCGAGAAGTAAAGACGATTTGCCTATGCACACCATAATGTCCACATATTTCATCAATGTGACGATTTATAAACGACTGAATGTCGTTAGGGTCTAACACTCCCATAATTTTACTTGTATTTTACTTGTTCCTGTTGTTCGATATTTATCAACCTTTAATTGATAAAACTGTCTATCATCGTCTACCAAATCTGCTTTTTCTAAAGCATCCATGACTCCTTTTGCAAGATTATCAACATCAAATTTTGCTCTTAGCGGCAATCCGTCAATTAATTTGTATTTAGGGGTGGACTTTGGATACATAAAGTGGAATGTAATACTTATCCTGCAAAAATCACCTTTTTTTAGGTTTTTTTCTTGAATTAAAATTACAAGTTTTTTTTGATAATCGTTGTAGCTTTTTGGCATATACGCTACTCTACCATTAAAACGAGGTCGAGGAGTCGGTTTACCCTCAGTTTCTAATATAAATTCCACTTAGCTACTTACCGAAAGCACTTCGGGTGTACGCGACCCAATACTCAATGCGGTTATAACCAATGCCGTACCAAAAAAAATAAGTATGTAGTTTCCTGTATTCATTACCATTTACCTTTTGGACACTCTTCTGCGGAGAGTTCAACTTTTGCCCTTACAAAGCATCCGCATTCACGACATCTGCCAAACATTGAATCATATAACGGACATTTTCTACAAATGCTCATCCTTTCTTGAGGAGAAAGGTCATTAGAGTCGGAATAGCTTTCAAACATTTAATTCTTTTTTAATATTTTCAACCAATTCTGCATATTCATCCGTGTCCAAAAGATACTCTGAAATTTTTATACCAAAATCATTATCTGTTTTATAGTGTATTCCCATCGACATTCGGGATGCGGCAACCTCACGAGTAGGCTCATCGCTCCAAGGTATATTCATCACATCGCTAATTAATTTTGTAAAAAAATGCGTCTGAAGGGTATGACCTGACGGATATGAAGGTGTGTTTCCTGTCGTTGTATTAGCCGAGGTCAGTCCCATTTTTAAATAATATGCCAACTGATTAGGGCGAAGTCTATTGTAATAATATTTTGTCTGAAAAATTAATGAACTAAGATAAAGGTCATTTACTTGTTCAAAAATGGATTTAAAATGTCTAACACCCGCCTTTTGAGCATATCCATTCAAATATTTACCTAACTGCCTATCAATAAAAAAGCATCTTTTACGCCAATCCTCATCTACCAACTTTTCAACCTTGGTAACAACTTCATATATCTCTTGCTTCGCTTCTGTCGAAACATTTTCAGGATAAGGGTCGCTTTGAAACACTTTGACGTGCTTTTCAAACTGAGTTCCGTTATCAATCAACATCCTTTCTTCAATAGTGGCTTGACCATACGCAAGCTGATTAAGAGAAATAAACCCGTTCATTAGAAACTAAAAATATTAAATGGTGATTCACCCGCTTGTGAAGTAGTAGGCTTTTCTTTTGCAGGAACTTCTAAGGGAGGCGCAGGGTCTTCTAAAGGAGGCTTAGTAGGGGCTTCTAAAATAGGCTCTTCAGGTG
>TARA_R110002050_G_scaffold73164_2_pt1 | contig 18810 bp, 18 predicted proteins | sample TARA_R110002050 | Tara Oceans TARA_R110002050 (sample SAMEA4396988) | marine metagenome | biome: Polar Biome; feature: [DCM] deep chlorophyll maximum layer (ENVO:01000326); material: water (ENVO:00002006), including particulate matter (ENVO:01000060) such as... | depth 25 m
ACGGGGTTGGAATGATTGGAACTTCGATATGTTTGGAAATCAAGAAGTTCAAGAATTGCTTTTCACTGAGCTTGTAAATTACTCGGACATCACAGGCGTTTCCCTTGATAGTATTTACAACACCGAACATGAAGACATTGGGTCTTACGACAGTGAAAACCCTGGTGCTACTTTTGATTCAGAGCATTTCATGCAGGGTGACGAGGACAGTGGCTGGGATGGGTTTAGCGATATTCTTCAAAGCTTTGTTTCAGAAAATGCACTAGGCACTGTTGGATCTAATGAAGATCATCTATCGCAAAGAAACCTAGAGAAGTTTGCTCTATTCTCGACACTCGTCCTAAGACCCATGATGAAACGACTTGAAGGCATATCTGATTCTAGGCAGAGTGGCGTTTCGTTTGATCAAAATACATCTATACCGTCTCAATACTCTAATCAATACGGGGCATATTCCGTTCCTGATTACTTAAACGAAGGTCTCGAACTTGCTGGTGCTACAGACGAGGGTCCGGGTATCCTTCCGGATACAGGAGGGTTTGCTGGTGGTATCGTTAGCGGGATGGCAGGGGGTGGGTACATCGGCGGTATGGACGGCGGTATGGACGACACGATACCCGCGAGCATCGATGGTTCAAACGCCGCCGCTCTTTCGAGTGGAGAATTCGTTGTTCCCGCAGATGTAGTCTCTCATCTAGGAGACGGAAACAATCAAAACGGAGCTTCAAAACTTTATCAATTATTAGATCAAGTCAGAACAGTGAAGACAGGATCCGTGGAGCAGCCCGCTCCGTTTAACGACGGAATGATGTCCGGGATTCTAGGAGATAATTATGGGCGGTAGCAGTGGTGGTGGCACAACGAGAACAATCCAAGATTTACCGGAATGGTCGAAGCCATACTGGAAAGGGATTGCAGCAAGTGGCCGATCTCTAGCGAGGGAGCCTTATCAACAGTTTGAAGGCCAGAGGATAGCTCGATTTAACCCAATGGAGCGTCAGGCTTTCCAGGGTGTTCAGTCCCTTTATGATGCTGGCCCTCGGCAGGAGCTAGGGCAAGCTCAGGGAATGGCTCAAAGAGCTTCTGGAATTGGCTTCAACACACCTCAGTTCCCTGACCAAGCTCAACAGTACATGAATCCATACCTTGAGAACGTACTCGACCAAGGCCGATCCCGGATGATGCGCGATTATAAGGGCGCTCTGGGGGATAGCCAGAGAAGATCTTCCGATGCCGCTATACAGGCCGGAGTTATGGGTGGTCGAGGAACCCTAATGGGAGCCAGGGAAGCTGGTCGTATTTCAGATGAAGCGTTTAGGGGAATGAGAGAATTTGAGGCTGACACTCGGTTCAGAGCATTCGACCAAGCTCAGCAAGCCTTCGGACAGGATGTCCAGAACAGGCAAGCGGGAGCAAGAATAGGTCTGGATGCTGGAAGTCAACTTCAGAATATTGCAAACATGCAACAGGCTCAAGCCTTAGAGCGGATCAACGCTCTACAGCAAGCCGGTGTTCGCGGTAGAGAGATGGAACAAGCGATCAGGGATCAAGCTTACAACGACTTTATTGATCGAAGAGATTGGAGATCTAATAAGCTCAAAGAGTACGTTGGTATTCTTAGTGGAACTCCATACGCTTCAGCAATGAATACAACTCAAAGAACTAGTGGTGGCGGACCTTCTACTGGTCAGACTATCGCAGGCTTAGGCATCGCTGGCCTTGGCGCAGCAGGATCTTACTATCAAGGCGCAGGGGCAGACTGATGACTTCTAACTTACTAGAACTACAAGAGATGCTCCGAAACTTGGACATGGGATCTGTCCAGCAGGTTGCTCAAGGGCAGTCTGGTAAAGCCGCGCAACTCCTCGGCATGGACGAGATCAAGCGTCGTGGTGAGCAGATGCAAGAAGCTAAAGCGGAAGAAGCAGAGCAGGGGATGCAGCAGCCTCCTATGGTTGACCAGTTCCTAGCAGCCTCTCAGCAGATGATGGGACAGCCTGCGCCTATGCCCCCTCAGATGGCTCAGGCGATGCCTCCGCAGATTCCACAGCAGCAGCAGGGTATTGGGTCAATGATGCCTCAGGCTTCCATGCCGCAGCCTCAGATGTCTCCTCAGATGCCTATGGGGCAGCCCCCTCAGCAGATGCCTCCGCAGATGATGGCGAGTGGTGGTGCTGTGATGAGAGCTAGGGAAGAGCCTACCAAATTCGTTAAGTCTCCTCCGAAGCTAAACACTTCCGAGAAGCAGGGCTTTGGCCCGCTCGCAGTAGACGTTCTCGATTTTCTTGGCAGAGAAGATAACGTCAAGGATAGCAGCCTAAAGTCTGAGCTTGCGGCGATGCTGATGATGGCTAATCCGCTTAGGGAAAAGACGAGTTCCATACCCGTCACCCCCTCCGGCATCAATAGGATAATCGAGCTTTACAAATCTCGCGGTAAGGTTGAGCCTGATTACTACGACGAAGAATCTCAGACGTGGGTTAGAGATCCTAATGCAAGTGACCAGCTTTACGCGACTCCTCCTTCGTCTGTAGAGAAGTTGATGGGGTATTCGAATGGTGGCAGGGTGGGAGACCCGGAGGTCATGGCAAGCCTCGATAGTCAATATCAAGACCTTCTTAATCTTGACGCGGAGAAGCAGCGATACGTTGCTCTAGTTAGGGAAGAAGCAATAAGGAGGGGAATGGACCCTGATCGGGCAGTGGCTCAGATCATGCAAGAGTCGAGGTTCGATCCAAATGCAATATCTCCAGCGCCAGACTTCGCAAAGGGCCTTGGTCAGTTTATGGATGCAACTAGGCCAGAGGTGGGCTTAGAGGATCCATTCAATCCTGAGGAATCCGTAAGAGCTTACGGCGAATACCAAAGCAGGCTTAACAAAAGATATCCCAACGACCCAGCTAGGCAACTAGCGTCCTACAATGCCGGAATGGGAAGAGTGGACAGAGAATTTGGTTCTGAAGATTGGGATGTCCCGGAGGCGGATGACTACATCGCTAGGATTATCGGACTTACTGATCGAATCAAAGCTGGTCCGGCATCTGGTCAGCAAGGTTTGTCTAGATCTTTTACGCCAACTGGTCTGGATGAATCCTCTGTAGGCGCTGCACCCGGAGCGTTTCCTCAGGGCAATGTTAACGATGAGATAAATAGACTCGTAGCAGATCGAGGAAGAGTCTTGGGAAGCCTGGGTACCTTCGGAAGATTATCCGGTTCTCCTGAATTAGACGCTATCGATGCAAGGTTAGTGGAATTGCGTAAGAAGCAAAAAGAAATTGAACTTCCCTATGGAAGTGTACCAAGAGCCGTTGAAGAACATTTCGAAAATGTTGCAAAGGAAAAAGCGGATGTAATGGCTGGCGTAAGAGAGCGGCTTCTAGCCGACCCCGAAGTAGACACGACCGGGATGAATCTTCCTGCTACCACCGATGGGCCTACGAGTGAGTTTGATATTAAAATACCTCCACTGAGTCTTACCAATGGCGATTACGGTGGCTTACAAGCTGCCGCAGAGCGGGCCTTGCCAGTTCCTACTGCCGAGGAGTTGATAAGTGAATCTTCTGAAAGTAGATCCTCAGAAAGAGACCTTCAGCCTCTATTCGACTTTATGATGCGTAGTGGATTGGAATATGCCTCAGGAAAGAACATCGGCGAAGCGGGGATTGCTGGTCTTGGCGCAACAGCCGACATGGGTCAGCAGAGAAGAGAAAACGCTAGGGCGGCAGCGGCTGATGAGCTTAACGCAGATCTAACGCGAGCCCAGATTTCAGAACTCAAATCTAGGCAAGGACTTACTCCCGCGGAAGCAAGAGAAAAAGCTATTGAAGAGCTTACTGAGACACGGGAAATTGATCTTCTGAAAATGGATCCCGCAGAGAAAGATGCCTTGATCGAACGAACGATGATGAAATACCTACCCTATGGTTTAATGCGTCAAACTGCGGCACCTATAAATACAGAACAATTTGATATAACCAGATAGTTCGAATAGAGAATATTAAATATGGCTTGGCTAGCAGAAGAAGCAAACGGAATCCAGCTACCGACAGGAGAGGTCGTATCCTTTCCTGCTGGGGTATCTAGGGATCAAGCTTATTCTCAGTTAAAATCTGAACGACCTGAACTTTTTGAGAAACCTTCTGGCTTTATTCCCGCTGCTCGGTCCACTATGGAGCGGATGGCAGGCGCTCTATCTGCTGCGCCTTCGACCGTTCTTGGTGGTCTAGGATCTCAAGAATCTCTGGACGAAGCTGGCAAGATCTACGGAGAGACCGCCAGGAGAGCTGGCGAAATCCTCCCTGAGCCTGTCCAGTACACCGACATCATCGACGACTACAAGGAGGACGGCCTAGCGGACGCAGCAAGTACCGCTTGGACTTTTGCCAGAGAGCAAGTAGGCATATCTACTCCCTACATGATCCCGGCTATGGTTGCGGGTAAGGTTGGTGCTTCTGATTTCGTAGCCGGAACGAAGGCTGGCAGGGGAGCTATATCGGCTTTATCTAGATTTGCTCCTGCCTTAAGAGCTGCCAAGACAGGCGCTTCAGCTCCTGTTCCTCTCCCTGCGAAAGCAGTCCTTGGGGCAGCATTTGGTGTGGGGACTCTCGCTGTTCAGTTCTTTGCAGACAACCTTGAACGGCAGTACGAAGTAGCGTCAGATGGTGGCGAGCAGACAGTTACCCCTGATGACATCAGCAACTTCGCAGCAGCCGCAGCCGCAGGGCCTCAGGCCGCGATGGATTACATATTCATTGCGTTGACCGGAGGTATCGGTAGAGGTGTTCAAGGAGTTGCTTCGCAGAGTCTAAAGCAATCTCTTGCTGCCACTGCGACGAAGACGGGTAAGGCAACTCTGGGCAGAACGATAGGTCAAGGAGCAGTGGAGTCTCTGACTGAGTTCCCTACAGAGCTAATGCAGACTGTGCTTGAGAGGGCTCAAGCTGGAGAATCAATTAGCCTTGACGACGTTGGATTTGTTGAGGAGATGAAAGCCACTGTCGCCGGTACCGTTCCGGTTATTGGCGCATACGGTGCCGCTGGTACATACAGATCTCATCGAGCCAATAAGAGGGCTGAAGAGAACTGGGAGAAGATGTCCGACAAGGAGCGTAGGCTTCGTAAGAGTCAGGACGAGTTGAGAGAACTTTCTAAGCAGAAAGATATCGAGCGTGCGGAGGGTATCCAAGCTAGGAACGAAGCTAGATGGAATGCTGCCAAAGAGCAAGCTACTCGCAACAATGACGCCATAGAACTAGCTTCTCTCCAAGCTCAAGAAAACACTCCAGTAGAAATTGAAGATGTTATTGAAGCTGCTGACTCTAGAAACATCCTTACAGACGATGACGGGTTTCGGGTATTTGTTCTTAACCAAACAAATGGAAGAACTTCAAATATCCAAGAAACAGATAGTGCAGAAAGAAGAAGAATAAAATCTGTCCTTTCCGGTCTGAAAGTCCAAGAGTACGTCGAAGAAGATGGCGGCGCTTCGATGCCAATGTTTACTCGTAAGCAATTTAATGATGCGGTGGAAGGGACTCGCAATTCAAAGTCTATCGATACTGACTCGGTACGCAAAGCCCTTCGAATGGGGAATGATAAGATCGACAAGGCTGTTGCTCTAAGCATTGTTAAGGCAATGGAAAGCAAGGGCTACGCGCAAAGACCCAAGAAGAAGGTCGGTGAAAAAGGGAAGAGACCTCTTCGCTCAAGGAAAACTCCTTACAATGAGAGTCAGTATGAAGAGCTTCTTACAGTTGGTCAAGAGAATGGTCGCATTACTCAGGGTGATTTTGAAAGAATCACAAATGAGTACGGATCAAAGCCTTACAAAGAATTCATTTCCGACATGCGAGTCAGGGGTGATCTTCCAAAGGTAGATAAGGTCAAGGGAGTATTTACCCCTATAACCTATCAGGATATCCAAGAAGCAAATGACGGAAGAACTTTAAAAGTCGGTGATTACGATGTGACCGTAGAGCCTTCGCGCGGATATTTTGTTCGCGATGCGAATGGCGAAATAGTTGATGGAGCTACGGACGCCACCGAAGCGAAGAATACCGCGAAGAGACTTCAGCACAGGAGCAGGACTTACGCGGTTAAAAAAGACGGTCAGGTCGTAAAGAATTATAAGAATAAAAATAACGCTAAAGCTTTTTCCGAGATCCTTGAAGCTAACGATCCAAGCGCAAGAGTAGAGGTTATCTCTAATCCGCCTACGGCTTTTTCTGTAGATAAAAATAAATCAGACGGGTTTGCTACGAACGAAAGAGTGACCGAAGAGAACGTGACAACTTCCGTACTTGAGTACGGATTTTCTCCAGACCAAGCAACCGCAGAGGTCTTGATGGAGAACAGAGCGGCAGAGCTTAATCCCGGAACTGCTGAATGGGATGTCCGGAGCGCTGGAGAAAAAGCCAGGATGAGGCAGCGGCTAGAGGGTCTGGCACAGGCTAGGGGACTCAGGCTAGATCAAGCGGAGAGACAAGAGTTCACCACTCCGGATGAGGAAGTAAGCTCTGCTCCGGGAAGAAGGATAGAAGGGGAACAAAGCCAGAGGAACCAGCAGGTTCTCCAGTCGCTTGAAGACGCTTTGCAGGCTGCTGGCCTCACAGAGATCGCCGGGAAGGTGGCAACTCTCGATAAAAATGCGGAGGCGTTCTACTCAAGAAATCTAAACGGCCTGCGTACCATGGTAATCAACCTGAATACGCCATCGGTAAAGAACGCAAAAACTCCTGAGCAAATTAATGAAGCCGTGTTCGATATCGTTAACCACGAGTTGATACACGCGATGGTAGAACTAGACCTCTTCACTCAGAATGAGTACAGGTCTCTAGTCAATGCCTCGAAGAGAGTTACTCGCTCTGACGGAAGAACATTCTCCCAGTGGGCAGAAGAAACTTATTCCAAGGAACCGGGTTACACCCCGCTCATGAGAGAGGAAGAAGCCGTTGCGGAAATGTACCGGCAATACTTCAAGGATCCAGAAGTTAAAAGGCAGATAGCAGGTAAGCCGAGAACTCTTCTGGAAAGAATACAGAGGTTCTTCGAGAGGCTCGTCAACTCGCTACAGGGCATTGGCTTTGATGACGCATCGTCTGTCATCCGCCAGATTGGCACCGTCCAATCTAGGTCTAGAGGAGAGGTAAGGACGCTCAGGAAAAATGCCCTTGACGGTGAAGGAGTTTCAGCGGTTCAGGAGTTCAGCGCAAGACAGAGGGAGTCAGGAGGCGAAAGGAGACAGCAAGCGGCTGAGCCTGCGAATCGAGAAGAAGGCGAGAGAAAACCTATAGTCAGGTACTCAATAGACAGTTCTCAAAACCTGCTTGACGATGATGGAAACCCTTCTGATATTTCTAGTCTTATCGAAAATGACGGAGGTTATGTAGATATACTCGATGAGACGGGCAGATCTGTAGGTGCTATAGGGGCTAACGTCATAAGACAGGAGGATTTTGAAGATCGCGTAAATGACGGATCCGGACCCCTGCCTGTGGGAAGTTTGGTTATAGCTCATCAAGGTATCGAAGAGAAGGACGCTCTCGGCAAAGGATACGGAAAGAGAGCATTCAAGAAATTAGCCGACGCTTTCTTGGACAGAGGGAGCATGGTTTCTTCTGATGGACTTGTCTCTGGAGATGCTGCTTTCATATACAGGTCTCTCGCTAGAGATGGCTACGACGTGAGGGTTCACCCTGAAGCAGTATTTGATTCTGAATCGGATCAATTTTACATACCGGATTATTTAGATCCCGTTCTGAGCGTGCCTTTCTTAGATTCAAATCTAGATCGAAAAGCAAGCGATGTCACTAGCTTAAAAGAATACCCGTTAGATCCTGATGGCAACGCACTTTACGATGGGGGCGTATTTGTAGTTATGCCTTCTCCAGCCGTAGAAGGCGAGAGGCTGTCTGCTGATCCCGGCCTAGACGCGGATCGATTCAATGGGCAGACTATCGATACGCCCAGCGATGCCATGTTTGCTCTTACTGACAAGGCTACCTTTGATGAAGAGACTGGAGTCTGGAGCGACTTCGACTTTGAGTATGTAGAGCAAAGCAACTCTGATTACTTAAACGATTTAGTAAACAAACATATCCCAACAGAAGAGCAGTTAAAGTCATATCTATCATCGACAAAGCCAGAAAAGGCAGGCGTGATTAGCGATTACGAAGATGGGAAAATTGTCGATCTTAGAATTGATATACCATTTTACACAAGCACGCTAAAAAAACTGGAGAATGGTCTGTACGCCGTTACCGCGCACGAGCCTGAGGGTAAGCAAGTAGGCCAAAGATTAGGCACGCCCATAGCCTACGAATCAATGGTCAAACTCAAAGGGCCTGTCAAGTTTGGAGTTAACGAGACCGAGAGTGGCAAGCTGTTCAAGGGAGAACGGCGAAGTAAGACTACGATGGCGGCGGTTCGTGGCGCGCTGGATCTTTCCGATCAAGACGCAGACATCAGGACTAGATTTCCTGATGACATAAACGAGTGGGTTCCTGTTGGAATGAACCCACACAAGGCTGTCTTTTTCTACGATAAAAGAAATGGCAGAGAAATCGTAGAAGGGATTGATGCAATCAGTGTTGGGAACACAGTCTACACAAGACTGACGGATGAATCATACGGCCCCAGGACCGCTACGGAAGCTTTTGATTCGAGACTCTCTCTCGTTGAAACCAGAGAGGAGGGAGAGTCAGACGCCGATGCAATACTCAGGCAATCTGTAGAAGGTCAAGACCCTTCCGGGTCTGTTAACAGGGGGCTGACTCAGACTGGCGAAGAGTACATGAAGACTCCTGGGTTTATCCCTAGAGTCTCAATAGGAAAGCCGGTCACTGCTGATCCAGATATCATGTACTCAATCTCTAGGCCGATTGCCAACGGAGAGAGAGAACCAATTCCGCTCTCACCTAACAATGCGAGAAGAGTTGAATTTAATACTGACCCCGAGAGGACTAGCGGTAATAGAACTTACGATGTCATCGAGGCTTCTGTAAGCCCTCCGCTTGTTCATAAGAGTCTTTGGGAATCTATAAAGGATGTCTTGACGGACAGGCCACTCTCTTGGTTTAGGCAGAAGTTCATCGACAAATACGAGGGGATAAGAAAAGTCGTCGAGAAGGCAAGGGAACTCAGAGGCGACGATAGCTACCTGCTTGCCGGTATGGATGCCCTGAAGGCAGCGTACCTTTCAGACAAGACGAAGGGCGTAGCTCAAGAAGCTATTACTTCCGGCCAGCTAATATACAGAGACGGGATAACTGTAGTAGATACAGAGAAGAAGGGTTTGGTTGAAATCCTACAGCCCTTGTTCGATATAGATCAGAATCTTATAAGCACTTGGCACACTTGGATGATTGCCAACAGGGAAGGACGATTCGAGAAAGAAGGTCGAATGGTTCAAATGTCTGCACAAGAAAGGCAGACGGTATTTGACAATGCTCAATCTAATGGATTGACTGAACTTTTTGAATCCGTAAACCGAGATTATCAAGAGTGGAACGGTGCTGTCGTTGATTACATGGTGGCAACAGGCGTAGTCAACGAGCAGATGGGAGAGATCTTCAAGAAGTACGGGGATTATATTCCGTTCTACAGAGAGTTCGAAGGGGAAGCTGACGAGAGACTCACTGCTGCGATGCAAGACCTAATAGGCGATGAGCTATCAGCGATGGAAGCAGATGGCCGAATGCCTCCGATGACATCAGCGCAGAGATCCAACATGCCTTCATCCATGTTCGGCTCCTTGACGGGTGTTAAGCCTCCTCGCAGAGCCAAGGGAGGAGACTCGATGGTAGTCGATCCCCTTACTGGGATAATGAGAAATCTTGAAGCTGCTGTCGCTAGTGGCATGAAGAATGTCGCCGCTACCAGAGTGATGGATGACGCTGTCCTTGTCGGAATGGCTACCGAAGTTGATCGAGGTCAAGCGAGGGCGGATACTCACTCGGTAAGAATGGATGGGGAGGATCGTTTCTTCGATGTATTCGATCCACTTCTCCACGACTCGCTTTCGGGTATGCACGAGGGGCGGATTAAGTACCTTAACTTTTTCGCTGCACCCGCTCAGTTCCTAAGGGAGATGGTTACCAGAAGTCCTGACTTCATCATGGCTAACTTACTCAGAGACTCTCTATCAACGTGGACTACTGCGGGAGGAACGAAGCCTATTGTAGATACGATGAAGAACTTCTTTGGAGGAGAGAATGATTCTTACAATGCTCTGAAGAGCGCAGGGATTATCAGCGGTTTTGATAACTCTAAAACCAGTAAGGATTTAGCCAAGAAGTTTAGCAATAGGATGAGAGCTGAAGGTCAAACTCCCGGAAGAAAGATTCCCTTCTGGTCATCTGCGACAAAGCTATGGGACTGGAGTGGTGATGTATCCACCAAGTCAGACGCTGCCACCCGACAGTCTGTCTATGAAAGCGTTCTTCAAGAGCTTCTAGAAAGCGGTGTTAGTCAAGGGCAGGCACAGTCAGAGGCTATCTACCAAGCAGCAGAGGTGATTAACTTCTCCAGAAGAGGGAACTCAGCACTCGCTAAGATTATTACTGCGGTCATCCCGTTCATGAATGCGAGAGTTCAGGGGCTAGACCTGCTGTACAGGGCAGGAACAGGCAAGTACTCGACAGTGAATAACATAACTAGGAACAGGGCTTTGATCGGATTCCTGAGCAGGGCATCCTTACTTGCTACCACATCTCTTATGTATGCAGGTATGATTGAAGATGAGGATGAGTACAAATCTGCGAGCCCTCAAGTGCGAGACGATAACTGGATTATACCCGGATTCGGGCTGGGCAGTGGTTTCAAGATACCTGTTCCATTCGAGATAGGATTCCTGTTCAAGACTGTGCCGGAGAGAGTTTACCATTACTACAGCGGTGACCAGAACTACAAGCAGAGTGTCGATGCAATCACTAGGGGTGTCGTATCAACACTTGAGTTCAACCCATTTGGAGCGCAGATATCTAAACCCGCGATGGAAGCGATGATGAATCACTCCTTCTACACGGGGACTAGTATAGTTCCTTGGTACTTGGAGCAAGCAGAAGCTAAGTACCAAAGAAGATTAAGTACTAACGAGTTAGCCTCCTGGATTGCGGATACGTTCAATGCTTCGCCCATGAAGGTTGAGCATGTACTCAGGGGATATACCGGAACTCTCGGTGGATACATTTTAACAGTAGCTGACTGGGGGATGCGAGAACTTAATGGCCTTCCCGCCAGACCGACCTTAAGGGCTGACCAGATGATGGTCGCCAGAAGATTTCTTCAGAGTGGTGAAGGTTCCAGGGGTGCGCTTTCGGAGTGGTATGAGTTTAGAAACTCCGCTAGAGGAATGCTTAACGCCTTCAACTCCGCCAAGAAGGATGGAGACATAGAGAAGGCTAGGAGGATATTCGAAGAAAACTCCGGAGTAATTTCTCAGAAGCCTGCGATAAATCAAATAGACAACATGATCAGTAAGCTACGAAGAGCTGAGAGATACATCCTGCTAGATCAAAGGATGACACCGGATGAAAAAGCGGAAGCAATAAAGAGAATAGACGTTGCTAGGAATACTATTTACGAAGCTTCTAAGTCAGTCATGAAAGATTCAGATCTTTCTCCTAAGTTCCCTTTCCCATTCTCGGTGTTTAACGGATAAGATATGTACTTAAAACTCAAAAGCGGCGTATCGATGAACGGAGTAAAGCCTGAACTTGTGCTGGGTCTTCAGGTTGCGTTGGGATATTTTTCATCCTGCGGAATAAACGACATGGTTATCACATCGTTAGTTGATGGGAAGCACTCAACCGGATCATTACATTATGTTGGCTACGCAGCAGATCTCAGGATCTGGGCGATTAAAGAAGAAGATTTAGCTGAGTTCACAGAGGGCTTGGCTGTTGAACTGGGAAACGAATTCGATGTTGTCCTTGAGAAGGATCACATACACATGGAATTCCAACCCAAAAATAGGATAGGTGCATAGTATGGATTGGATTGTTGGAAACGCTGGGAACATGGTAGACATCGCACTCAAGATCATTGGAGCATTCGCCGTCATCGCGACGATGACACCTAACGAATCAGACAACAAGATTGCAGACGGACTGATGAGACTAGTCAACATGCTGGGTGCCAACTTCGGCAAGTCTTCTAACCTGTAATGCTTGAGGTTTTTATTTTCACTGTCGCAGTATCCACAGTATTCGTTGTCCTTATACTCATATGGGGAAAGGCTAAGAAGCGTGAAGGAGAACTGACATCAGACAATGAAGACTACAGAGACAAAATGGACAGGATATCTCGTGGAGTTGAAAAGCTTATGGGGCCTCGCCCTAGTCGCGCTGTGCTTATTGAACATTGGGAGCGCAGGCTGCGTAAGGCGACCGGCAGAGGTAGTGATACTTCCCTGCCCGACCCCAAGCGAAAAGACAATTAAGTCTCTCAGGGATGACGATGTACCAGACCCGATACTCGAATATCTAATAAGTTTAGATATGTATTGCAATGCTGTTGACATTATCCGTGAGTAAACAAGGAGGCCCCTACGTCAGTGGGGGCTTTTTCTATGACTGAAACAGAAAGAAAATACCAGATCACGGAGGAGAGGGTCCGGAGAGACATACATCAGTTGAAGCCTCCACCTCCCTACAAGAGATCAACTAGGAAACCATCATTGGGAAAAACAATCCTCGTCATTCCGGACAGCCACGCAAAGCCCGGAATACCTAACCACCGATTCGAATGGCTGGGCAGGCTAGCTGTAGACTTAAAGCCAGACTACATAGTCAATCTGGGGGATCTGTGGGACATGCACTCTCTCAACTCGTTCGACAAACCAGGGAGCAAATCCTTTAACGGATCGAGTTACTGGAAGGACATCGATGTAGGTCTCGATGCGATGCTCCGATTCCATATCCAGATAGAAAGTTACAACAGAAAGACTAAGAAGAAGAGATACGAACCCCAGAAGATTTTCTGTGTAGGTAACCACGAGAACAGAATATCTAGGTTCATTGAATCTCAGCCTCGATTCGAAGAGGTCATCTCCCTGAAAGATCTAAGGCTGGAAGAGCTTGGGTGGGAAGAGGTTCCATTCCTTGAGGTAAAGAAGATCGAAGGGTGTTCCTTCTCTCACTACTTCACGTCCGGAGTTATGGGCAGACCTATTTCAGGTATGCACCAAGCAGCCAGTCTCATCACTAAACAGTTTGGAACTTGCATACAGGGCCACACTCACACATACGACCACTCAATCAGGACGGATAGCACGGGCAAGAACCTGCACGGGATCGTTGCGGGATGCTACTTTGAGCATTCGGAACCTTGGGCGGGGCCAGCTAATCAGATGTGGAGAAGGGGAGTGTGCCTTCTTCACAATGTGAAAGCCGGTGACTTCGATGTCGAGTGGATCGGGATGGAAAGAATCAAGGCGAAATATTCCTAAGACTCTTCCCAAGAGGGATCGTCTCCACCAGATACACAAGTGGTTAGTCCACGAGTACGGTCGTAAGTCTAGGCTTCGCGTGGAGAAACTACCCAAGGCAGAAAGGGATTGTCTCGGATACGTTGAAGTCGGATCTGGAATACCCTTGATAAGAATCAGCAAGTTTCTATCAAGGAGTGAATCAGTATCTGTTCTTCTTCACGAGTATTGCCATGTCTTGTCCCATTACGAGCATGGCCCCCATTGGAATAGACCCCACGGAGGCCATGACAAAAGATTTTATTACATACTCTGCGCGGTAGAGAATAGGTTTTTTTATGAAGATGGAAATTTTGAAAGTCAGGACTTCTGAAAGAGGTTCTCTGGCTAAGTTGTATCAAGCAATGATATCGTTAAGAAATGCCGAAGGGTTTATAAATTCTGAAGAGGTTTCAAGATGCCTCGGAGATCAGTTGCATTTTAATTTATGCAAAGAGTTGAGCAACTTGATAAGAGGAGTCGAGATAAGTTTGAGCTTGGCTAAGGATGAGGAGTAGGCTCGGCGGGACTTGAACCCGCGACCTTACGCTTATAAGACGTATGCTCTAACCGGCTGAGCTACGAGCCCTTCCCGTGCTGCTAGTCTACTTAACCATCTTCTCCACAGCAGTCCGGACGAGATGAGACATAGATACGTCCTGTTTCCTAGCCAGAGTGCGGAGTTTTCTAACGTCGCTCTTTGAAATCATTAGCGTGAAAGATCTAGCCAAACCGGGCTTAAAGATGCTCGGCCTTCCTACACTCTTCTTTGCTTTCGTCTTACTAGGCATTACCATTTCCTTTCGGTTTCGATGGAGATTCTTCTCTCCAGATAAAAGATTGCTTTTTGTAGGTCAGCAATCAGCGACCCTTTTCTTCCAGCTCTCGATATGTACTTGAGTGCATTACCCATCTGGTAGTCGAGATCCCAATCCTCTATCACATCGACAGGTTCGTAGACTCTGTCCTTCGTGTAGTGGGCTGGGTTAACAACCATATCGAATAGCTCGACCCTGTCTGAATCTTCTTTATTCAAATCTGTACTCACTGATTATCTCTTCAAGCTTTTCAACAGCTTCTGGATTTGTCTTCAGGCAAGCGCGCGATTCAAATCCAGCTATGTCTTTCAGGATGAACAGGCACATCTGCTCTTCCGTAAGAGATTCGTCAAACGCAACGTAATCTTCCTTACCTCCCCAGCGACCTAGCAGCCAAGGCAGAAAGTCGCTGCCTTCAGATCGGCAGATCATAGATACCACAGAGCCTATCTTGGTAGCTCTCTTTATATCTTGAGGCTCGACAGGCTGATCTGTCTCATCTTCTAGCTGAACCAATGCACAAGCGAATCTTGTATTGGGTTGTTGAAGCATTAATGATCTGACCCTTGATGTCTCCACTGATTGCTGGGAAGAATTGTGAGGGTTATCTAATATGTCTTCAGGGTTTATCCTAAGAACAATCTTATGCCCGCCCGAACTCGTCATGCTGGCGGATGCTAATTGTGCTTCGAATTTTATTGCGATGTCTTCCATTCTTCAAATTTCTCCGAAGACCATTCAATTGGATCAATGCCGTACTCGATCCAGAAGTTGATTTCTCTCCCGTGTGTATGACAAAGAGCATGGTCTGTTCTGCATAACGGAACTGCTAAGTCATCGCCGCACCTCTTCATGCCCATACCACTCAGCGACCCAGTTACTGAGTACCTTGGGTGGTGAGCATCGACCCCGTCAGAGCCGCACACTAGGCAAGCGTGCGACCTGACGAAGCGAAGATACTTCTCCGACTTAAACATAAAGAGCCTTAGAAGTCGATATCTCCAAGGTCGTCCCCGCCACCCTTCGAAGGAGCGTGGTTGCTCTTCGTCTCCTGCGAGGGCGCAGGCTGAGATGTGGACTTTCCTTTCCCGGTGCCACCACTGGAAGTGCGCCATGAGTTATCCTCCAATGTCAGGGAGAAGTAAGGTTGTCCAGTCTCCTCGTCGAGGCGCTTCCATACTGCGACGTTGATATACGTCTCCTTGTTCAGAGAGAACTCCTGAGCAAGGTTCTTCAGCCACTGAGCCGCGTCCCTGTTCTTGTCTTCAGCTCGCTGACCAGTCCAGCCACCAACCTTGATCGACCCTCTAAGGTCAGGCTGTCTATCGTTATTCTTATCGTTCTTGCGAATGTTTCCGTGTACCTTAGCCATGAATCATCTCCTCGATTCTCTTAAGTGCGCTTCCGCGCTGTTTGAAAATAGTCGCGACATAAAGAGCTGCCGCAGGATCTTCTGCCTTAAGCCCATCAACTACATCCTTGTTATCAGAGTAGTATTGCTTGAGTTCCTTAAGGTTTGTAGCAGCCTGAAAAAGAGCCAGCAGTAGGTTTGCCTTCGCGTTTGCAAAAGTGCGGTAGTGGAGTTCAACCAGTTTGTAGATCTCGTCCCCTGCCTCCTTTGTAAATCGCTTATTGCTTATAGCGAAAGACTTGTTCTCTAGTATGTCATCGTCGTAAAGATATCTTCCGACCCCAAACTGCACAGCAGCACGCTTGAGTGCGTCAGAGTACATACCCTTCTCACCTTCGAACGTAGACTGCGTTCCCACATCAGACTTGTGTGTCCATCCCCACCCATTGAATGAAACACTTAGCTTGCAGACACAACGGGTCTCAAGGTCTGTGTAATCTGTCATCCATCTTCCGATGCCAAACACCTCATCGAGTCTATCCATAACATCTCTCGCATCGAGATATAAAAGAGCAGAGGACTTGTTGCCATTGAAATTGGATGCTCTCCACTTAATTTTGTTAGGAGAGAATGGAGCCTTCAGTTGCTTCTCTACGAATTCGAAATCTGCCGAATCGGCTTCTTCAGTTTTTGCGGTCATTTAAAAATTCCTCATAGATATTGCAAGTACCGTCGCTGAAGGGACAGTAACTCTTGCACCTTCTGTAGTTCTCAAAAGTTTTGTCAGTCACTGACCACTCTTGATCCTCTTCACTCAAGCTATCCGTGTAGGCTTTCGCCAGAGTCTTAGTCTTAAAGAGCAATCGCTCGTAAGTATCTAAGTCCAAAACACTCCAGAGAGTTCCACCCGGCCAACGTCCCTCATGCGAGCATGGAGGCAAGTCATCATCTTCAAGATCCTCGCAGCTTATAAGTGCGCGCACCTTCTCCCTTATGAAGTCTTCCCTTTCCTCGTAAGACCAGAGCGGAATAGGAATAGTGATGCCGGGAGTGGGTGGGTAGCCACGCATCTTCTCTGACAGGGATATCTTCCAGTCCCTGAGAAATGCGTAGATCTCTAAGCCTTCAACCTTCCTGTCCGTACACTTCTCGACCAGCCATGCGTAGATATTCAACTGCTGTTCGAACTTCTTGGTGTCCTTAATACCGAAGACTGTCGTCATCTTATAGTCACCAATGGTGACCTTGTCTCCAGAGATAACCTGAACATCCATCGCCCCAGAGATAGTCACTCCGCCGATAGAAGCGAACAATCTCTCCTCTGCTATCTCTTGATCTGGAGAGTTTTCCTCCATCAAGCTATGCAAAATAGTGCTTATGAATTTCCAAGGATTCTCATAAGGATCATCGATGATCTTGTCTGCGTGGCGTGAATTGAGGTGAACTATCCGGGGCTCATCGATTAACTGAGTCGCGGAGTAGTCAGCCTCACCCCTGGAGTATTGATCATTCGAACAGAATGCGATGAAGGATTCTGGAGCGTTATGCTTATTAACTATTGCCATTGGTTCCCTTTCCAATGGCGCAATACTAAATTGGATTGCTGATATGTCAATAGAAAAAACAACAGAAAGTTGGATTCAATTAATACAAGGCGAGCCAGCCAGTAAGTCGAACAGCCGCAGGCTTGTGCAGATTGGAGGGAAACCTCGTGTTATTAAATCGAAAAAGGCGCTAGACTATTGCAAGAATTTCGAACGACAAGTCAAGCCTCCGGCTGAGCCTATAGTCGGGGATGTTAAGTTGAGTGTAACCATATGGTACAAAACAAGAAGACCAGATCTCGACCCAAGCCTGATAATGGATCTCCTTCAAAAGGTCGGAGTGATCCAGAACGACCGGCAGATAAAAGAGATACACGCATTTCACGCCCTCGACAAGGAGGAGCCCAGAGCTTTAATAGCAATCGAAAAGCTGGAGGCAGGCTAGCCGCTGCGGTGATTCTTCAGTCGCTAAAGGATATGTGCCAAGGCTCCGACGCTGGAGAGGATGAGATCCTTGACTGGTCTTCTTCGGACTCATTCGAGACGGTCTGTAAGTCCGCAGGCATGGACGCTGGTATGGTCCGGGAATTAATCAAAGAGATGCACGGCTTACCCTATAGGGTCCGTAAGGATTTCTTGATAAGTCGAATCCGACTGACCACTAAGCCTGAGTGAGAGGTTGGGGAGGAGCAGAGGAAAGGGATACTCTCCTCCTCCCCGGTAGGAGCCAAGGGGTAGGCTCACTTATTTAAAAAAAATACATTGCGAGGATCTGCTAGATCCTATAAGAACTAGATTCTCTTAGCGGAGAATCAAACAGGCTATAGAATTCTATAGTGAGTATCGGGAATTTTGTCAAGGGGGGAGAATCTGTGTGTCGTCTATAAAAAATCTTGTTGAATTGCAATTCAGCTCGCAACCTATTGGAACTGCAAGCTTTATTTGCCCGGAGTGTTCTTCGGAAAGAGCGATGTCAAATCGCAACAGTAAGTGCTTGAGAGTCACATTCGAAAACGAATCCGCAGTTTGGTTTTGCCACAACTGTGAAGAGAAAGGGCAGATAAATATGAGCATGCAGGATGTTGAAGCGAGGCCTGAGAGAGTAATCAGGGCAGCTCCGAACTTTTCACCCGCCAGCGAGAAGGCGAACGCAACGATGTTTGATGAGGTTTTTTCGGCGAGGTCGATTGATCCGGATCGGATACCTGCCGAAGTAGTAAGTTCAATCCTGCTCTCTGACGATGTGTACTACGCATCTCTGGGTGGGAAATCCAAGTCAGTCGGGTTTGCGTATGCGGATGGGGCTATTAAGTGGAGAGCTACTGGAAGTAAAGCCTACACGCAGACAGGTGTATGCCGATCACTATTCCCGGATGTGCCGCTTGAGGACATGGTAGTTCTTGTGGAAGGAGAGTTTGACGCGGTCGCACTTAGGTCGTGCGGATACGACGCCTACTCCGTCCCCGCTGGCGCGAACATCGGCAAGGCTACAGATCCCCCGCCGTTTCTCGTGCCAGTCCTGAAGGCTCTCAGCGAGGATAAGATTGATGTCATCCTCGCACTTGACTCAGATGAGAAGGGCAAGGATTTCCAGCAACGACTCTTGCAGTTCTTGGGTCGGCGAAGAGTCGG
>TARA_R110002050_G_scaffold22738_1_pt1 | contig 18771 bp, 6 predicted proteins | sample TARA_R110002050 | Tara Oceans TARA_R110002050 (sample SAMEA4396988) | marine metagenome | biome: Polar Biome; feature: [DCM] deep chlorophyll maximum layer (ENVO:01000326); material: water (ENVO:00002006), including particulate matter (ENVO:01000060) such as... | depth 25 m
TGGCGAGACTTTTGTTGGTAATAGCGGAACCGCTAACTTAGGAAGCGGAACGGTATACATTAATGATAATATTGAAGTTAAAAGCGGAGGGTACTTTAATGTTGAGGACGCAAATGTAACCGTTACTGGAGATGCTGATTTTACTAGTAATGGAAATCTAACTATCGACACTGGCTCGATTACTATTACAGGGAATGCATCGCTGAGTAGTGGTGGCACCATGGATTTAAACTCAGGGAGCTTAAATGTTGGTGGTGATGCCTCCTTTACTGCGGGTGGCGTGGTAAATGCAGGCGATGCAACAATTACACTTGAAGGTGATTTCACTGTTTCAAGTGGGACTAACTTTAACTCAGATTCAAGTACTGTTGTCTTTTCTGGTGATTCTACCCAAACCGTCTCTTCTGGTGGAAATGTTACTTTTTACAATGTTGTAGTAGATTCTGGAGCTGTGCTCAACACTGATGGTGGCTCTGGGAACACTATTGTTATTGAAAATACGCTAGTGGTTGATACTGGCGGAGGAGTCAATGTTGCAGATGACGATGAATTAGATGTTCACGGTGGAATTGAGGGCGGAGGAACTGTTGCCAGCCCTAAACCTTATGCCATTTCGGCTGTTGCTCCTACTGTTACTTCAGTAATTATTACTTTTAACCGAGGTATGAAAGAATCGACCGCAGAGAACCTCTCAAATTACTCTATTAAAAGGGTTAGCGACGGCACTACCATATCGATTTCGAGTGCTACACTGAATACTGGCGGTGATAGCACTAAAGTTACTTTGGTTATCTCTACGATCTTGGAAGACATACAATACGAGGTTACGATGAATAACATTCAGAGTAATACGAATAAAACTATCTCAGCTAATCATAAGAACCGGTTTACCAAAACAGGGCCTATAACTTTTTATAGTAGACAATCTGGAAGTTGGGCTACAAATAGTACATGGTCTAAAATTAGCCACTCTGGTGCTGCCGCAACTTCAAACCCTAGCAATACAACTGGGGCAACTATTATTGTTGGTGATAGTGACGTTGTAACAGTTACAAGTACCACAAGCATAACTTCCCAAACTTCACTCGAAATTAAATCTGGATCGAAACTCGTTATTGGTACTGGTGCATTATTTACCACAGGTACAAAAACAATAACAGGCGCCGGTACTTTTGAAGTACAGAGTGGCACTTTGCAGATAGGCTCACTGGCTGGTATAAGTTCTTCAGGTGCAACAGGAAATATTCAAACTACAACTCGTACTTTTAGCTCTTCTGGATCTTATACTTATAATGGAAGTGGAGCACAGATTGTTGGAACCGGTCTCCCATCCACTGTAGCCAAACTTACAATAAATAACGCATCTGGTGTTTCATTATCTAATAACCTTGAGATTACAGGAACACTTACTCTTACAACTGGCACATTTACCATTAATTCTGGTAATAATCTTATTGCCAACACCAAATCAATTGCCTCGGGCAAGCTTTTGATGAAACAAACTATCACTGGTTCTAACGGCTGGAGACTGCTATCCTCTCCAATTTCGTCTACATATACCGACTTTTTAGATGCTATTGTTACTCAAGGTTACTCTGGTGCTTTTTACAGTACAGGCTCTAACCCAGGCGACACCGTTCAACCAAATGTACTGTATTATTTGGAATCTTACCCTGGAACAGATAACCAACGCTGGAGAGCGCCAGCAACTGCTGGTACTACAGTTACGCCAGGAAGAGGTCTTTATACATACATTTTCGGTAATATTGCTGGAGATTCAAGGTACAATAACAGTTTCCCTCTTACTTTATCCGTAGAAGGACAAGAGCATGAAGGTCCAGTTAATTTAAATGTAACGTATACAACATCGGCCGATTCAGGGTGGTCGTTGGTTGGCAATCCATACGCGGCCACAATAGATTGGGATGATAATACAAATTGGACGAAAACAAATATTGATGGTTCGATTTACGTTTGGGATTATTCTACTAACCAATATAAAACCTGGAACGGAACTACGGGAGACTTAGGCAATGGACTTATTTCTCCATTTCAAGGTTTTTGGGTTAAAGCTAATGGTACTAGTCCATCTTTGATAGTAGATGAAGATGCTAAGACAACTGGCGGTTCTTATGTAGGTAAAGCAACTTCATCTCTCTCAAACATTACACCCTCCTTTTCTATTACGCTTTCAGACGATCATAATGAGTCTACTACCCACTTGATGTTCAGCGAAGATGCTTTACTTAATAAAGATCAATTAGATGCTTATCGACTTGTTCCCCCGCCAGGCATTAGCTCCTACATAGACCTTGCGACCATTACCGATAATGGAAATCGTTTTTCAATTAATAACCTTCCTAGAAATTTTGGAATCCCAATAGAAATTCCTCTTTATGTAGATTCATATGTAAATGGGTATTCTGAGGGTAAACCATTGCATTTCATTTTTGATAATTTCAAAAATTTACCTGCTGAATGGACGATTACTTTAGTTGATACCAAAACTGGAGATGAAATAAATGTCAGAGAAACTAACACTTATTTATTTGATTTTGATGGATTCAAATCTAAAAGTGCTCCGAACAATACCTTTGGCTCTACTCCTAAAGTAACCGAAAAAGCCAGTTCATCTGATAGACGTTTTTTAATTAAAATTGTACCTGGGAATGACGGTATAGATATTCCCAATGAATTTGAACTGAAACAAAATTTCCCAAATCCATTCAATCCTACTACAAATATCCGTTTTACTTTGCCCATTCAAAGCTTCGTAGAACTTTCTATTTATGACCTTCTAGGAAGGAAAGTATCCACGCTCGTTCAAGGCGAAATAAGAGCCGGTGAGCACACATTTACCTGGGATGCTCGTGATTTAGCAAGTGGCATCTATCTTTATAGGCTAACCACAAAGGACGCTACTTTTACTAAGCGTATGACTCTTATCAAGTAAACGCCCTTTTCTATAAACTAATTAATTAGAATTACACAAATAGTTATTTATTCATATTAGGATTACATTTGTATAAATTTTCTGGGGCAATGAAATTAATTCAAAAAATATTCTTTTGGGGTTTAGTATTTTTAATTTCTATAGGATATAGTTCAAATAGTGTCCATGCTCAAACAATTACTTCGGCGACAGGTGGATCGAGTATATCAGCAGATAATTTCACTTCAGGTACTTGGACTTCCCTTACAGGGCCTATCATACAAGAAACTTCACCTGGCCAATTATCCACTGGAACACTACGATTAAAAGCCCCAACAGGTTTTGCATGGGATGTTGGAGGAACCGCTCCGTCTGCAACAGTTACATCACCTAAGTCAACGAAAATTACAGTAACACTTTCTTCACGTACTGCCTCAGAATTAGTATTTAGCTTAACTGGATCGAGTTCAGGTAACCCGAAGAATAACACTCATCGAATTGAGTTTTCCAATATAAGAGTTCGCCCATCTCAAGGCACACCCATTGCTTCTGGAAATATTTCAAATGTTGGAAGTGGAGCGCCTGGGGGTACTACAAATTACGGAACACTTACAATGGTTACAGGAGCAGATAGCCAAATTAGAGTTGAGTCTTTACCAACATCTGGTGGTTCCCTTATTGCTGCACAAAGTATTGAAGCGGGGCAATCATTGACTGTTTATTCCAATGTTAGAGACCAATATGGTAATTTTAAAAGAAATCAATCATCCACATGGAGTACTGAGTCAGAAACGGGTGGAGTTATTGATACCGATTTATCTACTTCTACTGGTTCTAGCACCGTCTTTACGGGAACTCTTACAGGTACTGGCAAAATAAAAGCAACTTCAGGATCTCTAACCGCTATACAAACTGGGATTTTGACTGTTACACCTTCAACTGCAGCTTCCCTATCAATTACTACACAGCCTTCTGCTTCTGCAACAGCTGGGGTGTCTTTTGCAGCCCAACCAGTCTTAAAAATACTTGATAGTTACGGGAATATAGTAACAACAGATAATTTTACTCAAATTACTGCCTCAAGGAATACAGGCCTTGGAAGTTTACAAGGTACAGTAACAAAAACTGCTGTAAACGGTGTTGTGACATTTTCAAACTTATCGCATAATATAGCAAACACTATCGACCTCACATTTTCTGCATCAGGATTTTCAGATGTGACTTCTAGTTCAATTACCGTTTCACCTGCTGCAGCTGCTAGTTTGGTTTTTTCACAGCAACCTGTAAATGGTAATCGAAATTCTGCTGTTCCAACCATTGAGGTTCAAATAATTGATGCTTTTAGTAACTATGTCTCTCAATCAGGTACACTAGTAACTTTATCCATTAACTCTGGAACAGGGAATATTAGTGGGAATACTGCAACAAGCGACGCAGGGGGTAAAGCTACCTTTAGTAGTACACAGTTTAATCAAGTTGGCCTAAAAACTATTATAGCGTCAGCACCTTCGGTTACGAACTCGCCAGTAAGTAATTCTTTTACTATTGCAACTGCTGGAACACTCGCCGGCTTTGAAATTGAAATTGCTGGTGGTGGAAGTATACCTACTCAAACCGCTGGATCTCCATTTAATATCAAAATAACCGCTGTTGATGGGGTTGGAGCTATATTAGATGGTACAATGGGCAAAGATAATTTTATTGGGAATATAAATCTCACAACAACTAGTGTTTTTACTGGTGCTACATCTACAACAAGCATTGGCCCATTTATAGCTGGTGTTTATTCCTCACATTCAGTCGGACTTACTTTAGCAAGTAATAATGCAACTATAACTGCAACAAATAGTGGTGGAAGTGAGGCTGGTAGCAGTGATGAATTTTCTATTGAGCCAAATGTACCAGACGTAGATAGTTCTTTTTTTTACGCTAACCCTGATAGTTTAATAGCAGATGGCGTAAGTCAATCCATAATTACTGTACAGTTACGCGACGAATATGGAAACAACGCTATTGGAAATGTTAGCGAAACAATATTAATCACAAAATCTTCGGGTACAGGATCTATCTCGGTAACTACCGGCAATGCAGATGGTACTTACTCTGCCACAGTAACCGCCCCTTCATCTGTTGGTTCAGCAATTTTTGCAGCTAGTATAGACGCTAGCGACATTACGTCTGGGGACGCAACTATTATATATACTTACAGTGAATTAGCAACTTTTTTAGTTGAAGCGACTGGGGGAGGAAACATTGGAATTCAAACAGCTGGAAGTAGTTTTAATATTAAGATTACAGCAAAAGATACCTATGGTAACACAATAGAATCTTTTAATGGCCCCGGAAATTCTGTAGTTCTTACATCCACAGGCACGATTTCAGCTGGTGGTGGTACTACTTCAACATTTACTAATGGGGTATTAAGCTCCCATGCTATTACAATAACTTCTTCAGGTTCGCGAACCATTACTGCAAGAAAGACGGCATCATCCCAAACAGGGACAAGTAATAGTTTTACTGTTAATCCAAGTACAACAAGTACTACCACCTCAACAATAACGCCCTCAAAAAGCTTTCTCCAAAATAATGGTTCTGATAACACTACCATAACCATTCAGCTAAAAGATCAGTACGGGAATAATCTTAACAGCAATCCTGGCACCTTAAATATCTCTAAAGGTGGAGCTAGTGCAACTATAACCACAGCTACTTATAGTTCTAGTGGCCGCTATACTGCTACATTAACTGCTTCTGGTAGCATAGAAACAGTCACCATTACGGCTGATTTAAATGGTGGCTCTACTTTCACTGATGACGCAGTAGTTATAATTACTCAATTTAATGAATGGGAAGGTAATGCTGGTGGAAACCAAACCAATAAAATAGATTGGGGAAACACTAGTAATTGGAGCCTAAATTCACTCCCTACCACTGGCCAAGTTGTACTTATTCCTTCGGGCTTATCCAACTATCCAATAATTGATGGAGAGGATCCCAACATTGACTTTCTAAGCATCGAAAGTGGTGCCAATGTGACTTTAATAAGTCGAAATATTACCATTAATAATGAGATTTCTGGATTAGGTAGCTTTTTTGGAAATGATGGTATAATACATATTGGTGGTGATTCTAAACTTTCAAATTTTATCGCTGGCTCTTCAAATATTTATTTTGATGGTAGCGGCACTCAAGTAATTGAAAATGACTTCACCGCAGATTCACTCTTTATTGACAATAACGTAACCACTAGCGACTATCTCGAAGCATTTTCCAATATAAATATTGCTTCTGGAAAAACACTCACTATGGAGTCAGGGTCTCAGCTTGTAGCTTATGGCACATTAGTTTTGGAAGGCACTTTAATTGGTAATAGTTCAAAATTTACATTTAGCGGAGATGTTAGCGTTGGAGTAAGTGGTTCTTTCGATTTAACTAGCACCTCCCTTATACTAGATGGAACAAGTACACAGGAAATTAACGGCATTAATAACCTTAAAAACTTTACCATCGATAACACTTCTGGTGTTAAAATTAACAGTGATTTAGTTGTTACCGACACCCTTTTTATAGTCAACGGTATATTAACACTGGAATCAGGCACTAGTTTTGTAAGCAATATTAAACAAGGCAATACTACCGACTTAATTGCACGCCGTGAAATTAGCGGAACTACTGGATGGAGACTCATCTCTCCCCCTATTGATTCAGATTACAATGATTTCTTGGACGGTGCCATTACGCAAGGATACTCTGGTGCTTATTATAGCACTGGAAGTAATCCAGGCGATACTGTTCAACCAAATGTTCTCTATTACGACGAAACATATACTGGAACCGATAACCAAAGATGGCGAGCACCTGTAAGTGCAGCTACATCTTTAACACCTGGTAGAGGTTTATTTGTTTACTTTTTTGGTAGCCAAGCCTCAGACTCGCGATATAATGATGCGCTGCCTGATACTCTACAAATTCAAGGTGCCGAAAATGACGGCAATGGCACTACATTCACTTTCCCGATTACATATACTGTTGCCGCAGATAGCGGTTGGAACTTAGTGGGGAACCCGTTTACAGCAACAATAGATTGGGATGACGGGAATTGGACAAAAACCAATATGAATAACTCCATTTATGTTTGGGACCCGTCCACCAACGACTATTTAACTTGGAATGGACTCACTGGCTCATTAACTGACGGAATCATTGCCCCTTTTCAAGGCTTCTGGGTTAAAGCTAACGGTGCAGGTGCTCCAGCTCTTAAAGTTAATAAAACCTCTAAAACTATTGGCGGAACATTCTATAAATCAAATAGAGGTACTCCAACCATTGAGCTAACTTTAAAATCAGATTCCTTAGAAAAATCCACTCATTTTTCCTTTACTGAGGAAGGCAGCTCTGGAGCGGATGATTTAGATGCATATAGGCTCTTACCTTTCGATACCGATACTTACTTAGAACTGTTCTCACTTCTTGATGATGGCACACAGTTAGCAATTAATAACTTGCCTAGAGATTTTGGAGTCCCAATTGATATTCCTATTTACGTAAATGGTTTTAAAAATGGAAAACAGCTCAACAGCGATTTTACTCTAACTTGGGAAGGATTAAAAGAGGTTCCCGATAGCTGGTCTCTTCAACTGCTAGATAGAAATAAAAAGGAAATCACCAATTTAAACCAATCTGAGACCTATTCTTTTTCAGTTAATTCGAGGAGTAAGAAAAGTGTTCAAGCCAACTCTCCAAATAAGTCTAGTATTACGGAAAAAAATAAGGCACTTAACCTTGAAGCTGAATTCTTTTTAAGAATTTCTCCTGGTGACGATGCTTTAGGTCTACCTAAAGCATTCTCTTTGTCTCAAAATTTCCCAAACCCTTTTAATCCAAGTACTAATTTACAGTTCTCCCTCCCACTCAGATCGAATGTAACCCTCATCATATACGATGTAATTGGTAGAGAAGTAACTACTCTAGTAAATACAGAATTACCAGCTGGTATACATACTGTTGAGTGGAACGCCACCAAATTATCTAGTGGGGTATATTTCTACAGGCTAGTTACACCTAAGAATGTATTTGTGAAAAAAATGACACTTATTAAGTAAAAGCCCTTTTCTGAATCCCATCAGTTAGAATTACCTAATTATACTTACAACAATTTACAATATCTATATATTGATTTAACTGATTAAGAAATTACCTGTATTTCTCTTGTTCTTAAAAAAGCTTTGTCATAAGAAACTGATTCTAACTTTGTTATTTTTGCTCATTACGAAAATAACATTTGCGCAGCTTTCTGGATATGAATTTAGAAAGCTATTAACTGTTGACAATACTCAAGTATCTGGAGCCTCCCCCCTTACCAACTTCCCTATACTTTTTAGCTTTACTGATAGTGATTTAGCCACCGTAGCAAATGGAGGAAAAGTTCTAAACGCAAACGGCTATGATATTGCATTTACATCCGACGATGGAAACACCCAGTTAGATCATGAGCTAGAATCCTATAATGCAACTACTGGTCAAATTCTGGTTTGGATTCGATTTCCATCTCTAAACGCCACGTTAGATACAGACTTTTATATATATTTTAGAAATTCAGGACAAACTACCGACCAATCTGTTTCTTCTACATGGGATAACGATTACCAAGTTGTGATGCATTTAGATGACATGGCCGACGCCACTTCTAATGCTAACAATGGTACCGATAATGGAACTACCAGCACAACTGGCGTTATTGGGAATGCACGTGCATTTATAAATAACCAGGACGATTTCATTTCCATAGCCGATGACCCAACTCTCGATATTACTGGAGATATCACCATTTCTGTTTGGGTTAATAACACTAATTTTGGAGATACTCCCGATTTAATAACAAAAGGCACCTATACTGAAGCATACTCAACATGGATTCGTAGCGATGGAACTATGAGATTCGCAACAGACGGGTCCACTGTTACAAGTTCAGGGTCTATAACTTCAGGAACTAATGCATATGTAGTTTTTACCAAGTCTGGTTCTGGTAGAACAATTTATATTAACGGAAGTGCTGCGGGATCAGACGGAACAACCACTGCCTTTTCAACAAACAATAGTCCACTCACTATTTCAACCGATTCTTACGCCCTCACTGGCTTTGTCGATGAAATGCGTGTTTCTGATATAGCACGTTCCGCAGACTGGATTTCAACAGAGTACAACAACCAATTTTCTCCAGGAACTTTTTATTCCGAAACCCCCGACCCTCCCGTAATATCTGGTATTGAAGGCGCGGCAAACTCTGTTGTTGCTGGTGGCTCCATGATTTTTGTAAGCTCAACAATCTCAGTAAGCACCCCTTTCGCAGATTCTTTAGAAAGTGCAACCATCCAAATCTCTAATAACTACGATATCAGTGAAGATGATTTAGACTTTGTGGATACTGGCTTAATTACAGGTTCATGGAGTTCTGGTACAGGCACACTAACACTTACAGGAAGAGCAAGTGTAGCAGATTACCAAACTGCACTCCGAAATGTTACCTATCAACATAGTGATGGAGCATCCCCAAACTTAGACACCCGTACAGTTTCATTTACCGTAACAGGGCCATTTTACACTAGTACTGCTGCTACTAGAGATATTATCATCACTGAAATTATATCCGATCCTTCTACCGATATTGCAAACACCGTTTTTCATTTTGATGCTCAAGACATTGACGGTGATTTACTAACAAACGACCAACCTGCCGACAATGCTGATGTAAGCTCTTGGGGAGACCGCTCCCTTAACGCAGGTGGGAGTTCAGCAACTATTACTAATTCTGCTGGTGCTGGCGACGAGCCTAAATTTAACTCAAATTATTTTGGGGAGCGTGGAGCACTTTTATTTGATTACAACTCGGGCAATGCTGGCGACAACTTCCAGATTAATGATAATAACATTCTAAACACAAGTACTTTTACTGAAAAATCATTTGCTGTGGTTTTCAGGACGGGCGAGATTCTCTCTGGTTTACAGGTTATTTATGAACAAGGTGGCGGAAGTAAGGGATTTCAAATATCTATTAAAGATGGAACTCTCTATGCTTTTGCTTGGAGCAATGATGCTTCTTGGGTAGATGGAGATGACCAGTCCATTAATCTAGGAAGCGTGGATGTTAACACCTCTTATATTGTTCTAGCAAGTCTAGATGCTACTGCCGAAACTTGGAGAGCAAACTTAAATGATGGTACAATTACGGAAAGTGCTGGCCGAGCATTATCGATGGGCAGCCATGGAGGAGATGCCACTATTGGTGAAGAAGATGGAACCGTTGATCCCATCACTTTTTCAAATAATCCCGCTAATACAAATAATTTTGACGGCTATATAGCAGAACTCATTTCTTGGAATTCAGCATTAAGTGATAGTAAATTCGGTAGTTTATATAACTATTTATGCGAAAAGTGGTGTAATATTGCCCCTGTTCTAGCCTCTATAGAAGGAACAAATTTAGACTTTACTGAAGGAGATTCCCCTTTAGCCATTACTTCTTCAATTGCAATTTCAGATGCCGACAACACACTTCTTGATAGTGCTAAAGTAGAAATCACAACAAATTTTCTAACCTCCGAAGATCAACTAGCTTTTGTGGATGCTGGAGGAATTACGGGAAGTTGGAATTCAACGTCAGGCCTTCTCACTTTAACAGGAAATGCCACACTTTCTCAATATCAAACCGCACTTAGATCGGTAACTTATCAAAATTTGAATACGGTAAATCCTAGTACTCTTTTGCGTACTGTAAGCTTTACTGTAGATGATTGGGACGACGTTAGTAACATCGTGACAAGAGATGTTAACGTTATTGCTGTTAACTCAACCCCAACACTTTCTGGTATATCTGGTGCTGTATTGAGCTATACAGAAGGCACCGGCCCAGTTTCTCCCTCCTTCCCTGTAGTTATAACTGATATTGACGATACCAATATGGAGTCGGCAACTATCGCCATTACAAATAATTATTTTAATGGTGAAGATATCCTTGATTTTTCGGATGCTGGTGGCATTACTAGTTCATGGAACGCTTTAACTGGAGTTTTAACACTTATAGGAAGCGCTACAATTTCTACTTATGAAACGGCATTAACCAACATTACTTACGAAAACACTAGTTCAGATCCCGTAGAAGTTACTAGAACTTTTTCTTTTACGGTTAACGATGGCGATAATAACAGTAATACAGAAACTCGAGATTTAGATCTAACAGCTGTTAATTCCCCTCCTATCCTAACTAATATTGGAACTGGAACTCCTGTCTATTCGGGTATTGATCTACAGCTTACAAGCACTATCGAAGTTTCTGATCCCGACGATACTATGATTGATAGCGCAATTGTCGTAATTAATGGAAACTACACTCCTACAGAAGATTCACTTTTTTATACTACATTATTTGGAATTACAGGTACTTACAGTTTAGCCACTGGTAGATTAAAACTCGTTGGCACATCCTCTTTCTCTGATTATCAAACCGCAATGCGATCTGTTAGATATCGGAATTTTGGAGCCATTCCCACCGGCCCTGCTAGGGAAATTGCCTTTATAGCTAGCGATGGTGACCTCAAAAGTGACTCCTCTAAAATATCCATTGAAGTAAACGCTGTTGAAGCTATTTCAGGTTTAACCGTTTGGCTCCGAGCTGATGTAGGCGTAGTTACAAGTGGAACTGAAGTGGTAACATGGGAAGATCAGAGTGGCAACAGCAACGATTTTACAGGAGTTAGTGGTTCAGTTGACCGCCCTAAATTAAATGCCACCTCAGCCTCATTAGGAGATCAACCTTCAATCGAATTTGTAGGAAATGGTGACTACTTTTCAGACTCTGACGCAGAAACCAATTACCTAAACGGTATGACTGAGTTCACTTTACTGATGGTATATAAGTCTGATGTGACAAATACCGATCGTGGTTTGTGGAATGCTAACACTCCTAATGGTGGTGACGAGATTTTTACTATTAGATATGATGAGTCGGGTGCTAATGGTGGAGGCTCTTTCACCAATGTTATTAAAACTGGAATTTTAGCTAATAGCGCAGCTAACCAGCTAGAAAGTTTCTCGGACATACAAACTACCAATGCGCAAATAACTAGTTTACATTGGGAATCAAATGAGGCCTATGATATTTATGTAGATGGGATATTAAATAATCCAAGTTCTGCAGGGTCTCCTCCTTCAGGTACAATATCCACTGCTACTACTGCTATTGTTGGAAAGGGTGGTAAAGATGAAGGAAATAAGAGTTGGGACGGTCAGATTGCCGAGGTTATACTTTATGCAAGAAATTTAAACGAAGACGAGCGTCAAAAAGTAGAGGATTATCTCGCTGTTAAATACAGTAGTGCCATTCGTAAAATTACACCTGCCACAGGTGGAGAATCAATTTCTGCTGACGATGCTAGTACAACTTATACCTCTCTTACTGGTCCGTTTATTCAAGAAGGTTTTTCTGGTGAATTAGGTGGAAGTGCAACAATTATTTTAAAAGCTCCAGTTGGATATGAATGGAATACTGGCGCTAGCCCAGGAACAACTATTTCCCCAGCTTATGGTGGATCCACAACTTTAGCCGCAACTTTTACAAGCATTGATAGTGATGAAGTAACTTACACCATCAATACAGAGTCTTCAGCCAACCCAGGCCAAATTGAATTTACGGGCTTGCAAATTCGCCCAACAACTGGAGTTCTTCCTAATACCAAAAATATTACTAATACAGGCTCAACAGGTCAAGGTGGTGGCACCAATTATGGAACCCTGACTATGATTGCTGGTGCTGCAGATAGTTTGACATTCGTTCAACAGCCATCCATAACTAATGTTGATAGTACCATTACCCCCTCAGTGCGAGCTCAATTAGTAGATCAGTTTGGTAATTATATTGAGACAAGTGGCACAAGTATAAGTATTGCAAAGGCTTCAGGTCCTGGTGCACTTTCAGGTACAACTACTGTAAATACAAATTCATTAGGAATTGCTGATTTCAATGACCTCGTTTTTGATGACATTGGTACCTATACATTAACAACATCAGGCTCAGGTTTAGACTCAGAAACAAGTAACTCATTCACTGTAATTAATGCGGGTGTATTGGCAGGATTCAAAATTGAACGAGCTCCTTATGGAAATATAAGTGCCAAGACAGCCGGACAAACCTTCAATACTGTAATTTCAGCCATTGATGGAACAGGTACAACCGTAACAACTTTTACAGGAACTGTTCTTATTACTTCCACATGTACAATGGGTTCTGGACAAGGAACCACTGCTAGCTTTGTTTCAGGTATTTTGAATCCACATAATGTTAGTATCACAAGTATTGGTAATTGTACTATTACAGCAACAAATTCCGCAGGTTCTGAGACAGGAACAAGTAATACATTTACTGTTGCTGCGGGTGCCGCTGATGAAACAACTTCAACCATATCTTCCTCGCCTGCTGTAATTCTGAATGATGGGGCAAGTACTTCAACAATTACGGTACAGCTAAAAGACATTTACGGAAATAATTTGAGCGTTGGTGGTGAAACGGTATCGCTTTCAGCCACTTCTGGTACGCTTGGCTCGGTTACTGATAATGGAAATAGCACCTATTCTGCTACACTCACTTCGTCTGTTAGTGTCGGAGTATCAACAATTACAGGAACTTTAAATAGTAATCCAATTACAGATAACGCTACAGTTGAGTTTGCTGCGTTCTCACATATCTGGATAAGTCAATTAGGCTCTGCAGCAGTAGCTTCAGACTGGGATGATTCTGATAACTGGAACGTTCCTTCAGTACCTGGAGTATCCTCAGTGGTTCTTATCCCAACAGATCCATCCGTTGGAAATGAGTACCCAGTTGTGGATGTTACTAATACTCAGATTGCTAGCCTTACTTTAGAATCTAAAGCCCAAATTACCGTTTCTGGAAGTAGCAATTTTATTGTAACTGGCGATATTAATGGAGACGCTAGCATTCTAGGAACTAATAACGATTCTTTAACTATTGGTGGAAATATTAATGTAGCTGATGTCTCTCTAGGTACAGTTGTTTTTGACGGTTCATCGGATCAAACTATAATAAGTCCAAGCTCCTATGTTCATGTAGAAATTGATAACCCAGGAACAGTCTTTGTAACCGAAAACTTTACAGTTTCAGGCACTCTTGCCCTTACTGATGGGGAATTGTTAATCCCTTCAGGTGTAAACTTAATTGCCAACACTCAAACCTATGGCTCAGGTAATCTTCGTTTTAAAAGAAAGGTAAGCGGTGTAAAAGGCTGGCGTATACTCTCATCTCCTGTTTCTTCTACCTATGGAGATTTTATTGATGGCTTGTTAACTCAAGGATTTTCTGGAGCTTTTTACAATACAGGCTCTAATCCTGGAGATACACTTCAACCAAATGTACTTACTTACCTTGAGAGCTATCCTGGAACTGATAATCAGAGATTTAGAGCGCCAACGAGCTCTGCTCAAAATCTAACCCAAGGCCAAGGTATTTTTGTTTACTTTTTTGGTGATATTGTCGCCGATCCTCTTTACAACAATCCGCTTCCTGATACTATCGATGTAACGGGCCAAGAGTTTGACGGTAATGGTACGCAAGTTGATTTTGGGGTAACCTATACCACCGCAGCCGACTCCGGTTGGAATTTGGTGGGAAATCCATTTGGTGCAACCATTGACTGGGATGACGCTGCAAACTGGACTAAAACCAACATTGAATCTACAATCTATGTTTGGGATCCCTCCGCAAACGCCGGTAATGGAGAGTATTTAACCTGGAACGGAACAACTGGAACACTCGGAAGCGGTTTAATATCTCCATTTCAAGGATTTTGGACTAAAGCCAACGCAATTAGTCCTTCTCTAATAGTAAAAAAGGCTGTAAAAACTACCGGCGGAAACTTTGTTAAAAAAGAATCTAGCTTCACCACTCCTGTAATAGAGTTAGAAGCTGTTACAGACGGTTTGAGCAAGCGTACAAGCTTTATGTTTAGTGAAGATGGCTCAAATGAAATTGATCATTACGATGGCTATAGGCTCGTTCCTTTCTCTGAATCCCAATTAGAATTTTATTCTATATTAGATGACGGAACCCAACTTGCCATAAACAGCTTACCAGTTACTTTAACGAATAGAATCAAAATCCCACTTAGTTTAAGTGCCTTTAAAAATGGATTACCATATTCTGGAGAATTTACAATCCGACTTTCAGGAGAAAAAGGAATTCCCGAAGATTGGCTTGTATCACTTTTAGACAATGAAACAGGAGAAATTATTGACCTAATATCAGACAGGAGTTACACCTTCTTTTTTGGAACTAAGGGCAAAATTTCTTCTAATTCTCAAAAAGGTAAAATGAGTGTAACTCAAAAGAGTTCTTCACAATCTACTCGCTTCTCTCTTCAAGTCTCAACACCAGAGATAGAAACTAGCATTCCTAATCGGGTTTATTTAAATCAGAATTATCCTAATCCGTTTAATCCAGTTACTATCATCGAATACGGTATTAGTGAAACAAGTCCTGTTAAACTCGAAATTTTTGATGTTTTAGGAAGAAGAATCAATACCCTTATAAACAGCACACTCACTGCAGGAAACTATCAGTATACACTAAGTGCGAATAACCTTTCTACGGGTGTTTACTTCTATCGCTTAACTACGAATGAAGGAATTTTTGTTAAAAAATTAACTCTTATTAAATAACTCCAATGAGTATTTAATTGCGCATCTAGTTTTTTATGCTAAATTAAATATAACTGTAATGTATTCAATTCAGATGACTCTTCTTAAAAGAGTTAAACTTATATAGTTAATTATGAATGACTTTTCTGATTTAATACTGCTAATGGGAGCAATGGTTGCATTTGCGATGCTCTCTTCAACAACCGTTCGCTCGTTTCAGGGTAATAACGAAATTATTGTTAACGCTGAGCTAGAATACCGCGCTATCTCTACTGGTCAAGCTATTATAGACGAAATGAGATGGATTACTAATGAAAATGAATTTCGCTCCAGCAGCTCTTCCTACTACTTTAGAAATTTCCCTGTAAATAGAACGATCTCTTATGGCTCAACCAGCCAGTATTCAACTGAGTATACAATAGATGGTGAATCCGTTTTAATTTCATCTTCTAATAATTTAAAAAAGTATCTAATTACCATTAGTGTTAAAGAATCTTCCGCTAAAACAACTCCTATCAATCTAGAATTTGTAAAATCGTTCGAGCAGTGATATGAACATTGGTATTGTTACAAGTTTTCTTGTTGGTGGGCTGCTATTATTAAGCATCCTTTTCTTTAATGCCCAGATTCAGAATCATACTCAAGAAACAACACTTTCTACCATCACTAATGAAAAATTGGAAAGCTTAGTTGATATAATTTCCCATGATATAAGTAGAATTGGTTACCAATATACTAACACTGTAATATCTACTTTAGATGATGATGAAATAGTTTTTTGGGGTGATATTTTTGATAATGATGCTTTAGATGCTACCAGAGTAACTTGGTCTTGGGAAAAACCATCAAGCCCTGTTTCAAGCTCTCAGAACCCCAACGATTATTACTTAGTTAGAGAAGGACCAACTAGCTCTAATACAGATGATGGAATAACTAAGTTCCCTGTTAGCTATTTCAGCATCCGCTACCTAAATGCAGTTGGTACTGCAACAAGCAACTCTAACAATGTAAAAGAAATTGAGATCGAAATAATTATGGAGAGCCCCGAGCCCTACTTTCAAAATGGGAATGTAAATACGGCTCCTAATTATTATCGCACGGTTTGGAAACGGTCTTTCTTTCCAACTAACTTAAACAAGAATTATTACTAGGAGTTAATATGGGACGCGGATTAATTTTTATAGTAAGTGGATTAGTGATAATTGTTGGCATGACACGACTAAGCATATCCAATAGGATTAGCGCGTTACCTAACAAAACAATTGATTATTTCTATGAGCAACAAGCTCGAAATATATCTATATCGCTTGTTGATGAAGCTATTCAGAGGTTGCTAGATGATAACGATTGGACAGGAACAATAAATACACCTTCAATCCAGCAAGGCTCGGGTACACTCACCACTTACGACCAAAATACAATTGTAAACCTCGATGATTCTGTTACTGTTGGTAATTGGGATCAATATACTGTAGTATTATATAGCACAGCTTCTTTCGAAGGCTATACAGTAAGTACCGAAGTTTTGATGTCAAGAGATTCGTTTTCTAAATATTCTTATTTCACTGATAATCAACCCTCCAATATCTACTTTACTACTAATGATGAATTAAGTGGTCCTGTACATACAAACGGTGTTTTTCGGATTGCAGGAAATCCAATTTTTAATGGTTTAGTAACTAGCCCTAGTAGTTGGATTGGTCATAGCTCCTATTCCAATAATCCTCAGTTTAATGGCGGTTCTAACTTTAATGCTCCTTATAAGAGCTTTGATGTATCGCAGCAAGTTTCCGAACTCAAAGCTCTAGCCAACTCTAATGGGCTTACGTTTACCGAACCAATACTGGTTGTTCCAAAAAGTAATGGTTCGGTTGACATCTCTAAGTATGATAGGAGACTCGGTTGGTTAACACCTCAAAATTATGATATGTCGGTTACCAATGGCATTATTTCATCCACTGACGAAATAGACGTGTATGGCACTGTTAGTGGAAACCTAACTATACATTCCGAAAGTGATATAGAGATACTTGGAGACGTACAGTATAATGACGATCCAATTGCTAACCCTAACTCCACTGACTTTCTAGGTTTAGTTGCAGAAGACGATATCCGAGTTGACCGATATGCACATTCGTTTTCAGGGAGCAGAGATTTAACCATACAAGCTTCTCTAATGGCACTAAACTCTTCCTTTTATGTTGAAGATTACACAAGTGGTGGCTCTAGAGGTACCATTAACCTTTTAGGTGGAATGATCCAAGACGCTCGTGGGCCCGTTGGTACTTTTAATAGTTATGGTGTTTCTTCTGGCTACTCAAAAAATTATCAATATGACGAACGATTAAGATACAATGTGCCACCATCTTTCCCACGTGAACGTGTTTTCTCTATCCTTCACTGGAAAGACAAAGTAATACAGCGTCCATCTAATTAATTACTTTAAACAAGTTAATACAGCATTTAATGAAACAGATATTTCTTCTATTCATCAGTTTTATAGCACTCTCAGCTGCTACTTCCGCTCAAACCAAGATTACCTTTAATATAAATCTCAAGCCCATGCTCTTAGACAGTACATTTATACCTGGGCAAGAGTTTTTGGAAGTAAAAGGTGATCTCCGCCCATTTACCAGAACTACTAACTTCCAGATGACCGACGAAACTCCTATTGACAGTGTTTACTCTGTTACCCTCGAATTTCCTAGTAGATACAATGGCCAGATTTTGACCTATAACTATGTAATAAAGTCATTGGTTAATAAAGATCGCAACGAGTTTCTACCTAGAACATTAGATTTAAAAGGAAAAGAAATCATTGACCCACCTTATTATTTTGATTCATTCCCAAATTAGGACACTTGTTTGCCCTCATCCTTCAATCTAACTTCGCGTATAATAATTAAAAAAGATTAACTCGCTATCTAGCTTGATTTTAGTAAACTTGTAGTAACTTAAGTTTTGCTATGAGAAGATTCCATTTCCTATTATTTTTCACCTTTGCTTGCTATGTAACAGCATTTTCCCAAGAGAATAAATCTATCACTGCATCTATCAATGTAAGCGCACAGGTTATACAATCTATCGAGCTCATTACTGTAAACAGCCTAAGATTTGGTGACTTGCAGCCTGGG
>TARA_R110002050_G_scaffold791_6_pt1 | contig 18764 bp, 20 predicted proteins | sample TARA_R110002050 | Tara Oceans TARA_R110002050 (sample SAMEA4396988) | marine metagenome | biome: Polar Biome; feature: [DCM] deep chlorophyll maximum layer (ENVO:01000326); material: water (ENVO:00002006), including particulate matter (ENVO:01000060) such as... | depth 25 m
GGCTAATAAAAAGACTATAGATATGATATATATTATAGCTAATATTTGTAATAAAACAGTTGACCATGTTGTTCCTCTACAGAGTTCTGTAGTATGTGGTCTACATTGGGAAGCTAACTTACAACTACTAACTCAACAAGAGAACAGTAGTAAATCTAATAAGCATGACTTTGACACACCTTTAGGACGGTAAGGAGTATTAAATGGTAGGATATATTATATGTGATATAGAAACTGATAGTCTTCAGCCGTCCCTTATACATGTAATCTGTTGTCTAGATACTAATACTAATACCTATCATACTTTTACATCTGATCCTTCTATGGGTGAAGAACTTCTAATGTTCACTACATTTGTAGAGAATAACAAAGATACAAATAAGTTTGTATTCCATGGTGGTATTAACTTTGATCTACCTGTAATTAATAAGTTCATTAAGAAGGACTTACTTACAGTTGATATGGTAGAAGATACTTTAATACTAAGCAGGATGCTTGATGTCTACCCTATAGATGGGTTAGGTCATAGCTTAGGTGCATGGGGACAACGATTAAACTGTCCTAAGATTGAGTTCCATGAGTATGAATTATTAACACAGGAAATGATCGACTACTGTAAAGGAGATATATCTACAGGTGCTAAGACATTTGAACACTTAAAGAAAGAACTTATACGTAAGAAGATATCAAGGAAGTCTATTGACCTAGAGTACTGTGTACAAGAACTAATTACACAGCAGGAGAACAATGGTTTTAAACTAGATATACCTAAAGCTATGCAGTTTGTAGCATCGTTAGAAGATAAGGCTGATATATTAAATGACAGGTTGATTGAAACTTTTAAGCCTGTGCCTATCTTTGATAAAGATATTAAGGTTAAGTATATCAAGGCTACAGGTGAGTTATCAAAGGTAGGTTTGAACCACTATAGAAATTCCTTAGTTGATGTAGTAGGTGATCATAGTAGGATTAAGTTCCAAGAGTTTAACCCATCAAGTAGGCAGCAGATAGCTGAGAGATTGATAAAGCTAGGTTGGAAACCTACTAAGTTCACAGAGAAAGGTAACGTCATAGTTGATGAAGGTGCCTTAGCTAATATAGATATACCTGAAGCTAACATACTAAAGGAGAAGATGTTATTAGAAAAAAGAATAACACAGATTGCTAGTTGGATAGATGCAGTAGATGATGATGACAGAGTGCATGGTAAGGTGTTCACGTTAGGCGCAGTCTCCACTAGGATGACACACAACAGTCCTAATATGGCACAGGTACCAGCTTCATACTCACCGTATGGTCCTGAATGTAGACAGTTATGGATACCTGAAGAACCTAATGTATTGCTAGGGTGTGATGCATCAGGCTTAGAGCTTAGAGTATTAGCTCATTATCTTAATGACCCTGTGTTCACCAAGGAAGTTCTAGATGGTGACATTCATACAGCCAATCAGAAGGCGGCAGGGTTAAGCACTAGAGATGAAGCTAAGACGTTTATCTATGCATTCTTATACGGTGCAGGACCAGCTAAGATAGGATCAATTGTAGGTGGCTCAGCTAAGGATGGTCAGAGATTGATTGATCTATTCTTGAAGAACGTACCTGCATTAGCTGCATTAAAACATAAGTTAAGTATTGAGATTAAGACTAAGAAAGGATGGATTAGAGGACTAGATGGTAGACTACTCAAGGTAAGGTCAGAGCATTCAGCATTGAACTTGTTGTGTCAGGGTGCAGGAGCTATTATCTGCAAGGCATGGTTGGTTGGTATCTTTAGACTTAACTACGATAAACTACCCTTTAAATTAGTTGCAAGTATTCACGATGAATATCAATTTGAAGTTCATCCTGATCATGCAGAAGAACTAGGGAGTATAACACGTAGAGCTATTAAAGATATAGAACAACAGTACAACGTACTATGCCCACTTGATAGTGAGTTTAAGATCGGTGCTAATTGGAGCTTGACACACTAAAGGATAAGGTTATGATTGAGATTGAAATAACTCCTAAGATGAGAAGGATAGCTGATAATAAATCTAAAGGCATGGGAGAACTTAAAGGTTCCATAACTAAAGGTATAGGTAATCAAGTAGGATTCTTAGGAGAATGTTTGGTATCTTACTTCTTTAGATTACACTTTAAAAATACATACGATTATGATTTTATCTTACCTAATGGAAAGACTGTTGATGTTAAAACTAAAACAACTACAGTTGAACCTAAAGATTATTATGATTGTAGTGTCGCTAAGTGGAATACTAAACAGAAGTGTGACTACTATATATTTGCTAGGATAAATAAAAAGCTTGACAAGGGATGGCTGCTAGGATATTATCCTAAGACTGATTACTTTAAGGATTCAATTGAAATGAACAAAGGAGATATAGACCCATCAAATAACTTCGTAGTTAAATCAGATTGCTACAACATGCAGATAAATAAATTACATGATGTAGCTAAATTACTTGTTGACAGCGCCTGATTATTCAGGTATATACTAAGAACTAAACCACAAGGACCACACATTTGGGTGGCCCATATAACATAAGGACTAATAGAATCATGGCTACTAAATTTAACTTCATCTCAGGTAAAGCTCAATGGGCTAGTGTAATCCAACCTAACACAACATACGAACCATGTTGGAGTATAGATGTAATTTTAGATGAGGATAATAAAGCTAAAGTTGAGAGCTTAGGATTAGTACCTAAGTATAAAGATAACGTAGGTGACTACATTCAAATCAAGCGTAAGGTTACAACTAAGAAAGGAGACACACGAGATGCTCCTGATGTTGTCGATTCCAAGCGTAATCCTTGGGGTAAGAATTTGATTGGTAACGGTAGCGAGGTCAATGTTAAATTCCACACCTTCAACTGGACCTATAATAATAAGTCAGGCATTGGCGCTGATCTAGATGCAGTGCAGGTTGTCAAACTTGTAGAGTACGGTGCTGATTTTGACGACATAGATGATGGCTATGTAGTTGATGATGACGGTTCCTCTAAGTCAGAGTGGGAAGATCAGCAAGGTAAAAACGATGAGGTACCTTTCTAGTTCCTATTAAACTTTGAACTAAACTAGATAGCATCCTTAGCTCAGCTGGATAGAGCAACGGTTTTCTAAACCGTAGGTCGCAGGTTCAAGTCCTGCAGGGTGCGCCATATAAAGAAGGGTATACTATGCAAAATAAATCAACAGCTAAGAGTCGAGTACTACGGGCATTGTCTAAGCGTAACCTTGTTACACGTAAGACTGCCATTGAGAGAGGTTGGTGTGAGAACCTTACAGCTACAATCTCACGCTTACGGGACGATGGTCATGTCGTAGAAAGGGTCTTAGTTAAAGGACCGCCATCGTATACACGCTATCGTTTGGTACAAGAACATGGACGTTACATTCCTTCCAAGCATCTTGTAATCGGTGGCGATACAGGTTTGAAACTAGCAGCATAAGAAACTAAAATCGTCTAACTTTATAGAGGCATTAGTAAGTTAATAACTACTAAGTAAGTCCTCTACTTTTATTAATTTATATACATACACAAACTTAGGAATATGTAGAGACATGGTAGATAAAACAATTGATACATTAGTTCCTGATATCTACAAGCTTTTAGAAGAAGGACTTCCCACTACAGATGGTAACATTTGTGAGGGGTTAGCTATGAAAGATTTCTTAAGCGAGATGAAGGATGCAGTACTTAATGCTGTATCAGATTCAGATAAAGGATCAAGAGGTAATGCTTTAAGGTTGTCCCAAATTGGGTACCCTGATCGAAAGATATATTATAACTCGCAGACTGAACTACCTGATGAAAAGCTAGGCGGCTCTACTCTAATGAAGTTCTTGTATGGACACATGTTAGAAGCACTGCTTATATTTTTAGCTAAGACTGCAGGTCATAAGGTTGAGGGCTTACAGAAAGAAGTTGATATAGGTGGTGTCTCAGGTCATCAAGATGCGATGATTGATAATGTTGTAGTTGATGTTAAATCAGCATCTACCTTCAGCTTTAATAAGTTTAAGAGCGGTAGCATTGCAGAGAACGATGCTTTCGGATACATAGGACAGTTGTCAGCTTATGCAGACGCTAATAATACAGAAGAATGTGGTTGGTTAGTGGTTGATAAATCAACAGGAGAACTAGCGTGGTGTCCATTACATCCTATGGAGATGATCAATGCAGAAGAACGGGTCCATTCAATCAAAAGTATGTTACTATCTGATACAATACCCCCTCGATGTTATGATGATGTTCCTGATGGCATGTCTGGCAACCGTGTTCTGGCTATTGGGTGTGTTTACTGCAACCATAAGAATACTTGTTGGGCTGATTCAAATGGTGGTATGGGGCTTCGGAGATTCCAATATTCCAATGGACCCAAACACTTCACAGAAGTCTGGAAAGAACCTAGAGTAGCAGAGATAACTACTGATGGTTAAGACTGCTAAGAAAAAGAAGGAATTCAGATCAGGTTCAGAGAAGAGAACTTCAAAGGTCTTGATCAGTGAGGGTATCAAGCACGCTTATGAACCTCACTTTATTCAGTATGAAGTTTCCTTAGTTAGACGCTACCTTCCAGACTTCATATTGAAACCTTCAGGTATAATACTAGAGGTTAAGGGATGGTTCAAGCCAGCTGATAGAGCCAAGCATCTACAGATTAGACATGTCCATCCTAACTTAGATATACGATTTGTATTTGATAATCCTAATTCCAGAATTAGTAAGATCAGTAAAACTACTTACGCGCAATGGTGTGATAAACATAACTTTAAATATTGTAAAGGACCAGCCATTCCGGTTGAGTGGATAGAGGAGAACCATGACAATAACAATAAAGCAAGAAGAATTGCTAGTAGACGACTTAAAAAAAATAGTGACAAGCTCAAGAAAAGAGATAGTACATAACGAGCAAGTACTGTTCTTATGTGTTATACTTCAAGCACTATTAGATGCAACTAAGCCTGAAGATAGTACGGAGTCAGTCGAAGCTAGACTAGCAAGGTCATCAGCTAAGGCATGGTTCTCAGCTAGTGTAGGTGTTACAGCACAAGACTTCAGAGATGTCTGTGACTTAGCTAGAGTTGACTCTAATTATGTTAAATCGTTTGCGTATAAAGTTATAACTCAAAAGAGTATTCCTTTTATACGTAAGAGAATAAATACTTTATTAACATTTGAATAAGGATCACGATATGCCCAAACAAGATAAAGATTCCACTAAGTCCTTAACTGCAGAAGAATATGATTCGTTAGGTTTAGAAGATAGTATTAAGTATATAGATGATATCAACCAACAGCTATGGCATCTTAATACAGCGAAACAGCCAAATGATAACGCACTATCTGCTAGTGCTGATAAGGATACTGAAGAAGATTATATTTCATATGAAGATATAAATCTTTCAAAGGTCTGTTGCTTAGAGCGTCCCGCTGAAGGCGTATCCTATAGGTATAATGAGGGTAACTTACTTACAGAAATTAAAGAATATATTGACAGCACGTATGACGAACACTATTCTCAAGATAAGATACAGGCATTAGAGGTTATCATTGATGCAGGTCATGGTGAAGGATTCATGTTAGGTAACTCTATGAAATATCTTAAGCGTGTAGGTAAGAAAAAGGGAGAGACCCGTAAGGATTTATTAAAAGTTATCCACTATGGTCTACTGATGATTGATCTTCTCGATAAGAAAGAACAAGCTAGTTCCGTGTAATATACTTACGCGCTGTCTGTTATATCGACTGAGAACTTGGAAAACTATTTCTTAGAATTATAGCTAAAACAGCTATGTTCTAAACAGTCTGTATGTTAAACTCATAGACTTTAATTTACACCCTAACGGAGAGAATTACGCATGTCATTTAAAAGCAACCACAATCCTATGTTTCGTTCCAAATTCAGCGAAGATATATTTAATAACAAGTATCAGCACCAATCATGTGAGACATGGGCTGCATTATGCAAAGTCTTAGTTGAAGATGTATGTCTAGACATGATGACCAAGGATGAGAAAGATCAGTTAATACAGTACATGATTGAGATGAAGTTCATCCCCGGTGGACGTTACCTTTACTATGCAGGACGACCTAACAAGTTCTTTAACAACTGCTATCTATTGAAGTCAGAGAGTGACACACGGGAAGATTGGGCTAACCTATCATGGAAGGCTGAGTCATGCTTGATGACAGGGGGTGGTATAGGTAATGACTACTCAATCTATCGTGCAGAGGGTGAAGTCTTAGGTGGTACAGGTGGACTAGCTAGTGGACCTATACCTAAGATGGAGATGATCAATGAAGTTGGCCGTCATGTGATGCAAGGGGGTAGTCGTAGATCAGCTATCTATGCTAGTTTAAATTGGAAACATCCAGATGCTCATAAATTCTTATACATTAAAGATTGGTATCAGATGCCTGTAGGAAATACAGGATTGTCAATGGGTGATCTTAAGGAACAAGACTTTAACTTTCGTGCTCCATTAGATATGACTAACATCAGCTTGAACTACGATACTGAGTGGTTACTTAACTACTATAAGACAGGAGATACAGGCGACACGTTTAAAGCTAACGTGAAACAAGCACTATCAACAGCTGAACCGGGGTTTAGTTTTAACTTCTTTGATAAGGAAAAAGAAACCCTGCGTAATGCTTGTACTGAAGTTACATCTGAGGATGATAGTGATGTATGTAACTTAGGTTCGTTGAACATGGGACGAATAGATGGCATTGAAGAGTTCTCTGATATCACTGAACTAGCTACTAAGTTTCTGTTATGTGGTACAACTAGAGCTAAGCTACCATACGAAAAGGTCTATGAAACTAGAGAGAAAAATAGACGGTTAGGTTTAGGCTTAATGGGTATTCATGAATGGTTAATTAAGAAGGGTTCTAAATATGAAGTTACTAAGGAGCTTCATCAGTGGTTGTCCATTTATAAAGGAACCTCTGATCTTGTTTCAAAATCTTTTTCTAATAAGTTGGATGTGTCTTGCCCTGTTGCTAATCGTGCTATTGCTCCTACAGGAAGTATCGGTATACTAGCTGGCACATCAACAGGTATTGAACCTATCTTTGCTACAGCCTACAAGCGTAGGTACCTTAAGAACGGTACACGTTGGCACTATCAGTATGTAGTTGACAGTGCAGCTGCTGAGTTGATTGATCTCTATGGTGTTGATCCTAATAAGGTTGAGTCAGCCTTGGACTTAGCTGATGACTATGAACGTCGTATTCGTTTCCAAGCTGACATACAGGACTATGTAGATATGAGCATCTCATCTACAATTAACCTACCTTCATGGGGTAGTAAGAATAATAATGAAGATACAGTGGGTGCGTTCTGTAATACACTAGCATCTTATGCGTCACGCTTGAGAGGATTTACATGCTATCCTGATGGTGCTAGAGGCGGTCAACCTCTAACATCCGTACCATACTCTGAAGCTGTTGATAAATTAGGAGAAGAGTTTGAAGATAACATTCAATCCCATGACATCTGTGAGATCAGTGGTACAGGTGGAGTATGTGGTGTATAAGGATATATGAATATGCTGGAGTGGTCTATACCTACAAGAGATACTTACTTTGAAAAAGTATTAGAGCAAGCAGGAGGAACATATCAGAAACAACATAGACAGAATAGTTTAAGGCATGTAACTAATTTTGATACAGCTATAGATGTAGGTGCTCACATAGGTACGTGGACTGTAGAGCTTGAGGAAGTTTTTGATAAAGTAATATGCTTTGAACCTGTTCAAGCACACATAGATTGCCTACTAAAGAATATACAGTATCCTGATAAAGTAACTTTATATCCACATGCTTTAGGAGATACAGAAGGTTCTGCTGTAGTAGACTATGCTACTGAGGGTAACAGTGGTACAGCTGGAGTCATAACTGAAGATGAAGAATTAACACTTGACTCTTCTACTGTAATCATGCATACTTTAGACTACTATAAATTCCCTAAGATAGATTACTTAAAGGTTGATATCGAAGGTTATGAACTTCCCTTTCTTAAGGGAGCTAAAGAAACTATTATTAGAACTAAACCTGTAATGAATATAGAGATAAAGAATACATGTAGGAGATTTGGTACAGAGCCTGAAGACATTATTAAGTATATCCTAGATGAACTAGGTATGACATTTGTAGAACGTACAGTGGCTGATGCTGTCTTTAAATATAACTAGGAGATACTTAAAGGATGCTAACCTATATAACATATGATCAGGATTTACCCTTTGGTTTCTGTGATGAATTAGTTAAAATGTCAAGACACTTTAACCTAGTTGAAGCTAAGATTGGTAGAGATGGTGATCAGGTACTGATAGATGAAGTTAGGAATACTAGGATAGCATGGCTTAATAACAAAGAGATTAATGATATATTATATTTCTATGCTGTAAAGGCTAACACAGATGCTAACTGGAACTTTGACTTAGCTGCTTCTGAAATACCTCAAGTGTCATTCTACGAGAAGGGAAACTTCTATGATTGGCATTATGATACAGGTTCTGAGAAAGCTGACGAAGATTTACAGCGTAAGATAACTGTAACTGTAACCTTAACTGATCAATATAAAGGTGGTGATCTTCAAGTACAGAAGTGGGTTCATCCTCAAGAACCTGATAACTTTTCTACAATTAAAGCAATGCGAAATAGAGGTTCAGTATGTGTCTTTCCATCTTATATATTCCATAGAATTAATAAGGTACATAATGGAGAACGAGTAGCTTTAACTTCTTGGTTTAGAGGGAGAAAGTTTTCTTAACATGGTTGAATAAAGTCCTTGGACTATTGCGTAAATAGGAGTATGATGTTCTGTACTAAATATAATAATAATAAAAAGAAACTAGAGAAGGGTACTAAGAATATTATGAATGTAGATTGTAAGTTACCTACAGTGTATATTGGGTATGACCCTACTGAAGATGACTACTTCAGAACACTAGTGTATAGTATTAGAAAACACGCTAGTGCGCCGGTACAAATAGTACCACTAGATCAGCACGAACTACGAAGAGCAGGTCTATACTCAAGATCATATGAGATTGTTGACGGTAGAAGAGTGGATGTCTTTGACGGAAAACCCTATTCAACCGAATTTAGTTTCACTAGATTCTTAGTACCTTTCTTACAACAGTTTAGTGGTAAAGCTATATTCATGGACTCTGATATGTACGTTAGAGGAGACATCATGGAAGTATTTAATAGGTGTAATGCAGGGTCTAACAAAGCTATCTACTGTGTCAAGCACAACTATACTCAAGTTGAAGGTAGCATTAAGATGGATAACAAACTACAACAAAACTATTTCAGAAAGAACTGGTCTAGTTTTATACTGTGGAATTGTGATCACCCTTCTATCAAGAGATCATATACTTTAAGTGATGTTAATACTAAGAGTGGTAGCTGGTTACATGGTTTTTATTGGTTAGAGAACGATGAAATTGGTGAACTACCTGAAGAATGGAACTGGCTTGACAGTCATTCTCCTTCCAGTATATCAGCTAAGAATGTACACTTTACTTTAGGTGGTCCTTTGTTTGCTACATGGGAACCAACAAGAAAAGCAGACGCTATGTATGCTTTAGAGTATGGTGAATTATACAAGGAGATGGTTGACAGTAATGATTAGATTTGTAACTTCCTTTAGTGCTGAAGGGTATGAACAGTACGCTAAGAATATGTTGTTTTCAGTCCTCAAATATTGGAAGGATGATCTCCAACTTATAGCATATTACCATGACATGCCTCAAGATGTGGTCAATGAATTTCCTGTAGGTAGAAACATTGAGTACCGTAATCTTAATGATGTGACTGACATGCTGGCTTATAGAGAAGCTATGAAGGAGCATGATGGCACAGGCAATGGGAAAGTACCATACAACTGGCGCTTAGATGCAATCAAATGGTGTCATAAAGTATACGCTATGACTGACACATCCTTACAGATTACTGAGTCAGAAGTTAAAGGTGGTTGGCTTATATGGTTAGATGCTGACACTGTAACTAAGAGACCCCTATCTGAAGAGAAACTTAAGGAATTCTTGAATGACAAAGCTGAGATTTCTCACTTAGGTAGAACAGCTACAGACTATAGTGAAACATCTTTCGTAGCTTTCAATCTTGACTATCAAGCACCTCATCTTTTACTAGCAGACCTTAGAGGTTGCTACGATACTGGTGAGGTTGTGTCATACAGAGAGTGGCATGATGGGTTTATCTTTGAGCGTCTATTAAATATCTACTCCGCTCATGGTATGAAGGTACAGAATCTTTCACCTGTAGTTAAGGACTTAGATGCTTTCGGAGTCTCACCTTTAGCTTACTACATGGATCACTTTAAAGGTAATAAGAAAGAAGATGTAACTAAGCATGGACATAGTGTATATAGAGATGTCAATCTACCTAGATTCAAACAACTAGCTGAATTAGTTAGAACCTATGTGACAGATAATATATTAGAGATTGGTACATGGAATGGTGGAAGAGCTATTGAAATGTCTCTAGCTGCTTTTGAAAAGACAGATCGTTTACACTACATAGGTCTTGATCTATTTGAATCTGCTACTCTTAAACAATTAAAGAAAGAGTTTATTACTACAACACCTTTTTCATTAGAACAAGTACAAGGTAGGCTTCAAGAGTTCAAAGATAAGATGCTTGAGAAAGGTAAGACATTTACTTTTGAACTTCATAGAGGTGACTCTAAAGAAAATCTAGGTAACGTGATGGACACTAGTTATGGTAATGTTACCTTTGCTTATATTGACGGTGGTCATAGCGATAAAACAGTTAATAGCGACTATAACTTTCTTAAGGATGTTCCCGTTCTTGTCTTCGATGACTTCTATTCTAAAGATATTAATGGTAATATTATTGATAAGAAAGAACAATCTATTAATCGTTTAGTTACAAAGAAGTTTGAAGGTAAGAGGATTACAGTTCTACCTTCCCAAGATAAGGTATGGGTTAAGAAAAAACAACAAGGCATTACACACCTTGCAGTTCTATTAAATAACGATGAGCTTCCACCTATCCCATCTGACTTACGTAAAGCACCTATCATTATACAGCCTAAAGATAGTGTACCTCAAAAACATATCACTGCTAATATTCAAGCTAACCTTGAGCTTATCAATGATTGGAGCCTAATTAATAACTGTGATATTAATGATGAGTCTGTAATTATAGTATCGGGTGGTGACTCTACTGACTTTGAATCTATTAAATATCTTAAAGATACCTTAAACTCTAAGGTAGTGTGTGTCAAACACTCATATCCTAAATTACTAGAGGCTGGTATACAACCTTATGCATGTGTTATACTAGACCCCCGTGAAATTAAAGGAACATCAACACACGGCATTGTGCGTGCATCCTTGTTTGAAACTGTAGATGATAAGACTATGTTCTTTGTCGCATCAATGACTGATCCGTCAGTTACTAAGCATCTACTTGAGAAGACTGATAAAGTATATGGCTGGCACGCATTCTCACAAAGCTTAAAAGACAACACTAAGACTAAAGAAAATCCTGATGGCGCTATTGATTTAGGTGAGGGTGCAACCTTTGTAACGGGTGGTACATGTGCAGCTATGAGAGCTATCGGGATGTTTCATATCTTAGGGTTCAGAGACTTTGAATTATTTGGATATGATAGTAATATATTAGATGAAGTTACAGATGAGATGAAGAAAGAAAAGATTAGAGATAATCAACCTAAGTATATACCCGTTGAACTTAATGATAAAAACTTCTGGACTACAGGAGAACTACTTGCAATGGCACAAGATTGTGAGAAGCTGTTTGAATCTACAGATGTAGAGATGAACATTGTAGTTCATGACGATAAGAAAGAGACACTAATAGGTGAAGCTTGGAGAACATCTTCTAAGTTTGACTATCACCACTATTCATATAGGATTGAGAATCTTAAACCTACCCCATACATCGAAGGAGATACTAAATAATGTTAGATTTATTCATGGAAAATAAAGAGTTCTTGTTAATCACTTTAACACAGATCATTGCTGTAGCATCTTTGTTAGTAGCTGGTACTAAGACCCCTGACCCTAGCACAATCTTAGGCAAAGCCTATACAGTAGTTGAGTTCTTAGCCTTGAACTTTGCAAGAGCTAAAGAAGTAGGCGAGAAGAAAGAAGTAGTAGTAGCAGAAGTTGATAAGAAAGATACTTGACAATGATAGCTACAATACTGGGTTCAGTATTTAACTTATTTACTAAAGTTTTACCTTTACTGTTCGCATACAAAAGCGGTAAAGATAGTGCTAAGCTAGATCAATTAGAGGAGGTAGTAGATGTTATTAAAGAAGCTAACGAAGTTGAAGACAGTGTTAATCGTGCTAACTCCTCTGATATTCATAAGCGGCTGCAGCGGTGGGTCCGTAGGTGATGGTAGGGTATACTGTAGCTGGTCTAAACCTATCTACCTAAGTGAGTTAGATGTGCTTAGTAATGACACAGCTAAGCAACTATTAACTCATAATGAAACATGGAAAAAACTGTGTGCTTAATATGATTAAAACATTATTAATAAACGCATATGCTAAAATATTCTGGTGGTGTAATAGACCTAAGAAGGCTACAGCTATGCCTCATGTTACTTTATGTAAGCCACCCTCTGAATATACTGAGTACTTAAAACGTAATCCTACATACCGCACATTCTATGTAGGAGTACCTATGCTATTAAGACCTATAGATTGGTATAATATGTGTGAAGTTAATGATACTATTAACTATGGTTCTAAATACAAAGGTAGCCTACATGGTAAAGACAGCTGGTCTTTAGAAGGATCAGAGGGAAACTGTGAGTATTATGCGATAAAGAAAAGACAACTACTTTTAGATGGTGGTATTAAGAGAGCTAACTTACCACTAGCTACGTGTCTTAATGAGCAAGGGCTTCCTCATGTAGTTCTGTGTATCACTACATCAGAGGGTGTATATGTACTTGACAGTAGATTCGATGAAGTTCTACCTTGGAATAAGATTAACTACTCAAGTTGGAAAATTGAATTATCTACTAATAAAGAATTATTATGGTCACAAGTAACACACTAAGGCGTAATAAATATGACAGTACAATCTAAAGAACTAAACCTTAAGCAAGAGAAGTTTTGTCAAAGTTATGCTATGTATCATAATGCAACAGCTGCAGCTAAGACTGCGGGTTACTCTGACGGATCAGCGCATACACAAGGCTCTAGGCTTATGGCTAGACCTGAGATACAAGAAAGAATTGAACAGCTTGAAGGTGAGATGGAGACTTCATTAGATGTAGTCTCTGAACTTGAGGATCAGTACCAGTATGCTAAAGTTAATAACCATACTAACAGTGCATTAAAAGCACTAGAGGTACTGTCGAGACTTAAGAGTGTAGAAGAAGTTGATATACCTAAGTCTATTACTGAACTAGAAGAAGACATTATAAAGGACTTAGAAATCTTAGGTGAAGATACTGTAGCTAAGTTATTTCTTAAATGTAAATGGTATGCTAGTGAAGCTGATGATGGTGATGATGATGATGAAGCAGATAATAATATAGCATCTGAAACCATTAAAGATATTGAGATACAGAAAGCAGCAGCTAAGAAAGAATATAGATACCAGCATAGAGCTAGGCGTAAGTCTGCAGGTAACGTACTAACTTAAGAAGTATTACTTAACTATAGCTTCTGAATCTGGTGGTATAGACCAAAGAGAATCTTCTCCACTACATCTTGTCATAAAGAATACCCATAGAGGAGAGATACTAAGTTCCTCATATACATCCTTTCTATTATTCTTTATAAGCCACTGACTCTGTACTTTGTAAGCTAACTCTTCTAGTTCTGATAAGCATTCATATTTAATTTTATTTTGAAACTGCATGTAGTGAACTAACTCATGGACTAGTACACTGTCTTGTATCTTCTTGTCCATGTTACGTATAGATTCATTAAGATATATATTATTTGTATTATGATCAAAGATACCCATTATAGAATTAGTATTTTTTTCATTAGGAATAAGCTTACATTTTTCTTTATTAGCTTCATTTGAACAATCATACATTATGTATTTTATAACACGTTCATGTACATATAAAGGTTTATATGGGAGTGTTTCTGGTACAGACATGCTAGTTACAGAAGCAATCCATACCATCATAGCATACATTATTTCAGTCAAGGCTTAGGACTAACTGGGGGATGTTTTCCATTATGCATACTATTGAGCTTATCAATTTGAAATTGTAACTGTTCTACAGCCCTGTCATTGTAGCCTCTACGCCTGTGTTCAGCCGCTAGATTATCAGGACTTAATATATCTTTCATAACTGTAACTTGATTCTTTAAGACAGCAACACTGTTGTCATTAGTATCAGTTCTAATATACAGTTCATCAATAGAGTTTTTAAGTTCTCTTTGTAACTTGTATAGATTAGAGACTTGGTTCTTAACTAAAGCCCAAGCACCAGCCAGAGAAGCGATAACCGCCCCAATCTGGAATAAAAATTCAGTAGTCAATTCCATTTAACTCACAGTTAATTTAATATATCTTTGGAATCTTCAAGTATTTCTTCAAGTCTAGACACTATGTCCTCTTTTAAATCTTGAGCCAATGGTATATTTCTAATGATTGGTACTAGGGCTGTAAGCTCCCTAGCTAAGCTTCGCTCTCCATCTTCACCTAGTAGATAACCAGCGGATGCTGTACCTAAACTAGAAACTGTACTTGCTGTAGGGCCTAGTAGTGATGCCCAAAAGTCACCACCAAACTTGTTTGCATTTAAAGCATCGTATAAGATTGTACCGCCACCAAAGATATTAGTACCCAGCAGTGCTTCAATAACCCTGTCTCTCATGTCTAAGTCTTTACTAGGTTCCTCACCTTCAGGATATCTAACAGCTTCCTTCATAGTCTGGACAGCTAAGGAAGCTCCCACCAAAGCTGTAAGAGCTACACTGTATCTAGCTATATCACCTGCAGGTACTCTTCCTTTAAGCAGGGGAAGCACTACATCTCTGTACATCCTGCCACCTACGTTAGTACCAAATGTAGCCATGAATCCTTTAAGCTGTGCTACCAAAGCCCAATGAGGATCAGACATCCACAGTGGTTTGTTAGTAGGATCAGGTGTCATTATTATTTCTTTAACCATCTTAGACATAGCTTTCCTTACAATAGTAGGATCAGCATCTGTCTTGTCACTCATAGCCCAGTTCTGTAGTGTGTCACTCATGGGATTAACTAACCCCATATCTCTAAGTCTCTTCTTAGCATTCAGGTATTCTCTAGTAGGCTTACGAGGCTTGTCACTTGGATCAGTGATACCCTCATACTTATGAATAGTCTTAAGGTCTTCAGTCATCTGCATTCTAGCAGCTTGAAAGCCCATGTCTCTACTGATCTGTGTAACTAAAGTTAAGCCTGTAGCTTTAAAGAATGCATCTGTAATCTTTTTATTAGTTGTTACATTACCTATGTCACCAAAGCGTTCTGATAGCACACCATCCAAGCCTTCCATGATACCCTTGAATGCTCTCTCTGATTTACCTTGAGGAATCTTGGGGAATATAGTTCTAGCACTAGCAGTTAAAGCATTGACTGAAGCCTTCATAGACCCCATCAAAGCGTGCTTAGGACTAACTCTAGTTAACATTATCAATGGTTCAGATAGAGCTTGTAGTGCAGCTAATGGAAGGGTTAAGATATACTGAGCAGCTAAGATATTCTTCATAGTACTACCCCATTTCTTATCCTTAATAGGATTATAGTTATGGTTAAGAGCACTATATATTTTAGATATATAAGCAACTTCAGGAGCAGATATCTTATCCTTTTTAATTAATGAAGCTACATCTTCCTTAAGTTGTATCTCCATCTTCTTAGCCTCAATTCTTTTAGATGCATCCAGTAGATACTTATAGGTTAAAGCTTCTACATTGTCGTCAATCAATCCTGCATCAAAGAGCTTCTTTCTAAATTCAGGTTTGAACATTCTCTTATTTTCAAAAGCAGCTTTAGGACTTTCTACATTAGTAGATTCAACACCACTTAGATTAAGTTGTTTTATATTTTCAGGATTAAAGAAACCATTATTACCTTCAATGTTATCTATGATGCCAGCTGCTATAACAGGTGTAGCTCCATCCTGAATTAGCATCTTCTTCATTTTCTTTCTAGCTCTTCTACCTGTCTTGTATGATATAGGTACATAGTTCTCTTCAAAGTTTAAAGGGATACCTAGAGCTTGCATCTCACCTGCCATACCTGAATATACAGGATCGCCTGTTTCAGGATCAGTACTTATAACCTCACCATAAATTTCACTTCTTAAAGTTTTAGCAGCTTCATTGATATTATTATTCTTATCAACAGCACCATATGCCATGACTTTAGTTATTCTTCTACCTACAGATTTAGAGATAGCTCTTTGTATAATAGGAAGTTTAAAGGCTCTCTTAACTCTATTCAAAACAGGTTGAACTTTCTCAGCGTACTCACCTACTTTAGCACTAACATTAGAAGGTTGGCTCATCAAGGTATTAACAATGCGTGGACCTTCAACTTCTTCTAAATTAGCTAGAGGCTTAAGAGGCTGTATTGCTGATCTAACTATACTTGAAGGAACACTTACAGATTCCATAGGATCAAGTTTCTTATCACCTGAATCTAATCTTTCAATATTAGCTAGATCATTGTCAGCATCTTCGGTAGCTTTTTGTAAAGATTCAATACTATCATCTATTTCTTTATGTCTTACAGCTAAGTCATTACCTAAAGATTTATTTATAATTCCTGTAGCTGCGCCTAAAGGTTTACCAGTTACAAATCCTATAGCTGCCTGATCTATAATATTATTTATTTGTACTCTAGGATCGTCATCAATTAAAGGTAGTCCTGCAGCTAGTCTAGTTCCCGCATCTTCCACAACTGCCTGAGTTCCTTCAGTAACAGCCTCACCTACACCACCTTTTAAACCACCCTTAACACCTGCCTTAACACCTGCACCAGCTATAGCTACAGCCTTACGTGCAGCTGATTTACCTACTTCTTGAGATAAGGTATCAACCACAGCGTCCTTACCGAAAGATTTAACTAAACCATTTAGTAAGAATCCTGCACCTATTCTGTCTAGCAGCCCGCTAATAGTAGCTATACCTTTAGCATAATTAGCTGCTCTATCTTTATCTACTCCCATCTCTATCATCTTATTATAACTAGGTGCATATGTCATACCTGCACTTACTAGTAGGGGAAGCGTTAAAGCTAGAGCACCAGTTGCTACAACAGGAGCACCTACAAGAGAAGCAACTGCAGCAGGAGCAAATGCAGCTAGAGGCAGAGCTAAAGAACCTACACCTTCAGCTGACATATCCGATAAAAGTGTACCGGCTCTATCAAGAGCTAAGCGTAGCCCGTCTTCTTCTCCGTACAAATCTTGAAGCTCTTCCCAACCTTGAGTTATAGAAGCTGTTCTTCTAGGCTGACCTAACTCACTTATATCTTTATCTTGCTGAGCTTGTCCATCATCGGCCCATTTCTTTAGACCTACAAAGTATTCTTTAAATTCAGGATCATCAGAACCTTCTAGAACCTCATTTGAAATTAATCCTATAGAGTTATATAAACTCTTCTGTGAGTTATTAAAAGCAACAGCTGTCTTATTAACCCACCCATCAGGATCACCTTGAAAAGGTACGGTAGTATACGGGTCAGCTTCACTACCTTTTATTTCAGATAGATTAGGAGCCTCATCTAAAAAACTTAAGTCAACCATTATTAACTTACTCTTACTTCTGGTTTACATATGCTTGACTAGTCATAGCTCTTTGAAGTGCTGATTTTAATCCAGCATTTAGAGCTATCTCGTGAGCTGCACCTGTCAGGCTAGATGCTGTATATCCTTTCTTGAATGCATCTTTAGCTTCGGGCGTTTCTAAGTAGTCTTTCGTTGATCCTTTAGCCCCTGTAAACCATCGTGTTCCCCACATAGAACCTTTTTCAAAACCTGCTTGTCTAGCTCGTTTTTCCATATTTTTTCTTACAGTCAAGCTTGAATAAAGTTTATTAAATCTCTCTGCACCATCTGTACCTTGCCAATCTTTAAGATTCATGTTAGTTACTTTTTGATTATAGTCTCTAGTATTTCGATAGTTTTTACCGTGGGTTTTAAGAGCGTTTACATCTATTTCTCTCATCTTAGCATATCTAGCCCACTGTTTTTCATCTAAACCAAAGGCAATCTTCAAGTCTTCTTTATTTAAGCTGCCTATTTTACTAGTTAGTTTACGCTGTTGAGCAGTAAGTTTAGATAGGCCATCAACGAAGCCACTCTTAACTGCACCGGAGCCTATTGTCTGTAGGAAAGTTTGACCACCGGGTTGAGATAGTATTGAAAAGCCTAGCTTAGCTACTTGCATCCATTTCTCACGACCAAGTTCTGCTTTCTGTTCAGTCAGTTCTCCCTTCTGCTTAGCTGTTTCTGCTAACCACTTATCATATAGCTGATTACTAAAAGCTGTATTAGTACTACTTGATGGTGCTTTATCTGATAGAATATTGACATCAGTTATAACTTTACTTTCTCTTGGATTATTTGTTGTCGCAGTTATAGCCAGTTGATCAGAATTAAATTCGTCTGGCTCTACTCCATTTGTTACGTTATTAACTGATGCAGGGTTAGTAGCTATCGCAGCTTCACGTATCTCATCAGATGGGTTCAAAACATC